>JAABUU010001939.1_pt1 | contig 31673 bp, 28 predicted proteins | sample 5559301 | NCBI WGS metagenome assembly JAABUU01 (sample SAMN10711884, study PRJNA513360) | rock metagenome | isolation source: Antarctica rocks | place: Antarctica: Victoria Land, Richard Nunatak white
TACTACTAAATAACTAGCCCAAATATTGAAGTTCCCCAGCTGAATTTGATGGTTCAATGGTTGATGCAGGTGGGGTGGTGATTTGGTTGAGGAGCGCACGCGAAGACTTAGTGCGGGGTACTGTAGCTAGGCGATGAACAGGGAGGCACCCTCGTCGCCATGCTCTACCTGCCCCAACACATCGCCTTCCTCATCGGCCGCGCCTGGTTCTACAAAATGGAGGAGAGGGAAGCAAAGGCATTATATCAAACTTCCTCACGGAAGTGAACAAGTAGGCGTTGGCGCTATCGGCTACGTCGATTATGTCAGCAGCTCCTGGGACGGCGGTGGCCGTTGCCTCAGTACCTCAGACGTTGACCTTACAAGCCCCTTCGGGTTGACGTTTCGCTTACTACGCAGGCTTGTGCTCACAGAGTCACAAGTATTTTTGGATTCTGCGCTCAGACTTGTGAGCACTAGCCTGCGTAGTAAGCGAAACGTCAACCCGAAGGGGCTTGTAAGGTCAACGTCTGAGGTACTGAGGCAAGGTGGCCGCAAAGGAGACCGTTGCAAGTATGGTTACGAGTAGTGAGCTGTGAGGATGGGACATGTTGGGGATATTGTGGATTGGACGACGAAGGACTTAATCAAACCAGCAGAGATAACATCTCTGGGATCATGGAAAGGAATTTGGCGTAAACATAGACATGGACATCTGTTTGCTCCGAAGGTCGGGCCAGTGTATATGAAGTATCAGACGACCGCATGGAACATTGCATGACAGGTCAGTCTTTGTTAAACTACCCTACTTGGCCATCGATAGGTATCTTTGATCTGGTATGATCCGCAAGGCGCTCTCATCAACCTCTAATGAATATTATCCAAGTTGAGTTGGCCAGCTAGTTCTGTCGTACACAAGGCTCTCTTTGGGTCTCTAGGTAGTGGTATCCTCAAGCCGATGACCCTAGCCACTGAGTCCTTTGAGGAGCTTAGCATCACCCTCCTCCCAAGGGTGCTCAACCTCAACTTTTCTAATCAACTTAGCGTGCTTCTCACTCCTCGGTACGATCCTACACTGGAACGGGAATGGATGAGCAACAAGCCCCGGCTTCGTTCCCATTACGGGCTCAACCTCTCTGCCCGTCTGCTTGTCAACCGCCTTGCTGATATCAAACACAGCCAAGCTCTGCGCAATGGTAAGGAACAAACTAGAATCCGCCAACAGCCGTCCGGGACAGATCCGTCTCCCAAACCCAAAAATGTACGCATACGGACTGGGTGCCTCGTCAGGCCCAAGAAACCTCTCCGGTCTGAACAACTCAGGATCTGGATACACCTCCGGATCCATCGAGAACCACTTGATGGACGGCATGAGCATCGCCCCCTTCGGGATACGGTACCCACGGTACTCGTCTTCCTCATCACTCATATGCGGCGGGCCCAACGGCGCGAGCGGCTGCCAGCGCAGCGTCTCCTTCACCACAGCCTCGACAAAGGGCAGGCTATCACGGTCCTGAAAACCCGGGAGCCGTCCAGCACCCACGACGCGGTCAATTTCCTCCCGCGCTTTCACTTGCACTTTGGGGAACGCCACCATGGCCAAATAGAAGAAACTCAGCCCCCCAGCCGTAGAGTCCGCCCCTCCAGCATAGAGCGCAGCGGCACTCTGCTTAATGTGCTTCTTGTCCTCGTCGTCGGGGTCGGCGCTCAGGAGACGCTCGACATACGATGGCCTCGCGGCATTTTGCGCCATCTGCTGCGTCACGAAGTCCGCGGGCACGTTCATCACTTCGTCACAGTCCTTGTTCCACTGGCGCGCCGTCTGCTTGAACCCTGTGCCCGGAACCCAGTCCGGCAGAAATCGAAGCCAGGGGATCATGTCAACCAGCCATGCGCCGACGACGACGGCTTCGCCGAACTCGGCCATCACTTTGTTGATCAGACGAACCAGGGAGTCGGGGGTGTGAGGGGAGAGCGCGTATCCGTAGAGCATTTTGAGCATGAGGGAGCCGGATTCTCTGTAGTATGGTGGGGTTTGTTAGAGCTATCTCGTGTATATCGTGGAGCCAGGAAGAAAACTGGAGGAGATTCACGTTTCAAGATGACCAATCACGTCTCCAGGCTTGTCTAACGTTCGCAGGAGAAAGCGCCGTACCTCCACGTCCATGGCGGAATGGAATTTCGTTATAGCCGTTCTGGTCCCAATTACCCCGGCAGCTAATTTGCGTTGGTGGCGAAAGATTTTGTTGTACGGTTTGAAGGGCATCCGCTCGTTGTAGCCGCACCTGCATCACGTCGTGAGCGCGCTCTCACTCTTCGACCCAGACACGACTAGCACTAACATCTCACCCGCAAACACCATCCGCGGTCTCGAGGAGTACTTCCCGCCCCTCTTATCCAGGAGCTCGAGCGCCGCTTCCAAGTCGTGGAGGAGGATTATGGTCTGGCCAAAGACCGTGACGGAGCTGAGCGGTCCGTAGATGTTTTTGTGTTTGAGCCAGTGCTGCCATTCTAGTCCTCCCTTTGGCGGCATGTCTGCTACATTTCCGATGATTGGTAGGCCTTTCGGACCCGGCGGAAGTGGCAGTTGCTTTTGCGTGAATACAAACTTCCTGATGAGGTAGAAGACGAGCAGAAGTGAGATGCCGTACACAAGTGGGAGGCTAGCCATTGTGCGGGCTGGCAGTTCTGAACTACGTAACAATCATACAGGGACCAAGGATATCGAGCGGGAGTGTAATAGTTCTCACAATGATGTTCTGTGAGCTTCTTTTCTCTCCCAATCGCTCGGGGAAGACATTGATCGGAAATGAATGTGTTCCGACTAGCTTCATCCGCCGTAAGATAGCGTTTCGTTACCATCAATCATATATCCGACCGTCGGGTTTCGTAAACGGACTTGCCGGATTTAATGTAGGTTATCACCGCATGCAGTTCTTCACTGAATGCAACGACCGCACCCAGACGGCTTGATACGTCCAAGCTAGGACCCGCTTAAATAAGTAGGACTAGCCCCGGGGTGATACAAGCTGTGCTCTCTATGCTCTGTGTGATCTACCGCAGAGTACCGTTATGGAACCATGAAATGTGGGGCTCCATACATGACGGCAGCATCATGAATCCATTCCATCCTTTGTATGCCCGTGCAGAATTCTTAGTCCATGGACTCATGACATTTTTCTCCACCACCTCTGGTCAAGACTTCCATGTGCTCCGGGGCTAGTGACAGCGATAGCAGGGGGTCTTGTAGGGTTGGAAACCCGCATCGGCCGTAGCTGTGGGGTGTCCAGTGTAGCGAGAATAGATAGAAATCTTATGTGTTGAGTTGTTGTTAAATAGTGAGTGCGATTGAGTTGGCATTCTGAATCAGGAGGTTTTAGAACGTCGATTCAATTCGTGAAGTTTTCATTGATGCCGAAGCTAACTCGCTATTTCCGAATCTTACTGTCTTGGTACAGCCATTGACAACACTGCTCTTGAGCCGCACCTGCGATGCTTCTATCACGATCCCCAGCTTTCTATCTTTCTATCGTGTCAGCAACGCTTGATCATAAAAGATGACGGCTCTTACAAATATGCGCTGATAGTTTCTCTCTGCATTTCTTATTCCACTTCTTTCGCTTAACATTATTGAATCGACGAGAGATCATTTTTTTCAACCTTTTGCAGAGTGAATTGATCAGAATCTTTAAAGAAGACATCAGCTATCGTTTCAGTGAACTCAATCTTACAATGTAAAGAATATGAGCATGAACAAAGACTGAATGAAGATGAACATCTGATCTTCTGCGTTGATTGAAGAATTATTTCAACTCATCTTCAAGCTCTGCTATTGTCACGAGTTGACTGTATTCAAACCTGTCTCAAGAGTACAGTTTTAAAGCTCAACGACTTGTCTGTGAGTTGAAAAGATTTTCATACATCTCATGCATGTAAACGTGAAGCTTGAGAGTATTCGACAAGTGCAATATATTCAACTTGTCTGTCTGATTCAAAACTAGGGTTACATACAACAAACTTTTATCTCGCTCGCTCTACATAAATCAATGAAGCATCGCTTAAGCTTTAAGCTACTAAAAGAACTGTGATAGTCTCGTATTGTTAGCTCTTTGATTGCAAACGCGAAATCATCTCGTGCTATGACGAGAGAATGATAGGCTGCGGGTCGGACTCGTTGAGAAGTCTCGGGTCGATTGATAACGAAAGGTCGAAGCAGACTGACGATGCCGGCTTCGAGTTATCGAGTACGGCCTCGTTCGAGGCCCAATCAATTATCGAAAGCGGGTTTTCAGAGCTCGTGAAAGATGCTGCGGGCGGACTTCGCTTCTTCTGATTTGCTGTTGAGTCGATCGTGGAAAGGGAATAAACTTGACTGGAGCTCTTTTCCTCTCGCAGTGCGAAGCATATCGTTTTTGATTCGAAGATGGTGCAAGAATTCATCCGCAGGGGATGGGATCGCTACGATCTCTTCAAAAGTCCCATAGTCCTGAAAGGCATGATTCGCTAGGGCGATTGCCAACAAAGGTAGCACTGGGTTCGCAAACAGCGGCTTCATATCCTCATACATGCCATGCTGTGGCCTAGAATCACATCGGAACAGTTAGCAGAGATTGCTTCTAACCATGGTCCCGAAGCACTGAACGGTAAAGCAACCTTTTGTGCGGCGTCTTCGAAAAGCCTTTTGCGTCCCTTGTGACTCGCACACCAATCTCCGCCTCTCCTTTTTCATTCTTGAAGACGACGAATTTGATTGTCTGCTCGAAGCGTGAGTGCGATCCCTGACCACTTTATTGATTGGCAGTGCCCTAGAGGATCAATCCACTCACCTCGTATAGTAGTCCACGGCCAGAGCCTCTGCGCATGTTAGATTCAAAATACTCCCCCACTCGCGCCGATGAATGAGTTGAAAGCTAGCTCACACTTGATTCGAATAGATACCGGAAGAAAGTTAGCGTCGCCCCGCACCCTTGTTGTTAGGACATGCGTGCATGCTTACCTTACCTTCCTACCACACTCTTCCTTTACTGTACATACCTTAGCCTGAGACAAGCATGCTGCATGCATGCTGACCACCACTGCCTTCAAACGTGGCACAGCTTAAGCTTTGAAGTAGCCTGCTGCTCGAAATGCTGCCAGTTGAAGATGAAATTGCGACGAAGGCTGTCAAACAAATATCTTCCATACAAGCCTGTTTTGGTTCCTCTCTACGAACTGAATAGCTACGCCTTTATTCCAAGCGCTGCGGATTTGTGGCGCTCTTTGAATATTGCTTACGGAATATAGAGAATTCAAGCGGTGTGTATGCTGCGTGACCTAAAGCATGCGCCTAAAGCATGCGCAGACGTTTCTCCTCAACAACAAGAGTACTAGTACATGGTGAACTAGCAATATCCCATTCTTTCTGGTGCTTTTCTCGTAGATACTCGTCGGCAAACTTACCTGCTGCCTCTAGCTTCCCAGAAACATGGATCTACAGTGCACCGTACTGCTGCATGGTACAATGCAGGCTTGCAGCAACAAGCCCCGCAGGGAAACATACTAAGTAGGTGTTACTGGGGGCTGACTGTTGCATGCCTTGGCGAAGCATGCTATATGCTTCCAACTGGATGAAGGCCGTGGCCCTTGATTGCCCTCCCCAACAGCCATCGTCGCGGAGCTCTCCACGAATCTTTTCATGCAGTGCTTGTTCTTCGCATGATTCCATATCTGAGGTAGATCAGGGAGCTGATCCACCTTGACTAATGCTATCCGATGCTAATCTTTGATCTTATGGTACAGCACGATAGCCTGGTAGCTAACAATCTTGTTTACTGTAATGCTTTGAATTTCCCTTCTCTTTATGTTTGTGAACTCCCCGTTCGCTTCTTCAGCTTTACTAGGCTTCTCAGAGTTAGCCCCACACAGGTATGGCAGAAGTTGTTCCCACCCAAATATCTGGTCCACAGCTTTCCATTCCCCGGATTCATGCATGACAAGCATATCGAAGAGTGTTGCAGCAGCACGCTATGTCTCACGCATATGCTTCTTGCTGCAGAGTATCTTACCATCGATTGGGATTCTTTTCTTCATGTATACCTCAGCGACGACTACCTAGTACATCTCTCCCTTTCCTCAATCACCACCGACCTACCTTCAGTGACAACCCCCCCTTACAATCTTCTAGGCGTAGAGCGAATACCACCGCAGCGCCCGGCGACCCCGCTACGCAGCATTCAGCCATCCAGCCATCTACAAATACCACAGCCCAATACAAGCTTCCCGTCACGGGAATCCTCTCACGCCTTCCTCCTTCCCTCGTCCCGTATGCCGAGCTCATTCGACTCGAAAAGCCAACCGGCACTTACTACCTGTACCTGCCATGCCTATTCTCCACGCTCCTTGCTGGATTACTATCCTCTCCGGTTCCGGCCCCCGGTTCAATCGTGGCTACGAACGCTCTGTTCCTCCTCGGCTCCGCGATATTCCGTGGCGCTGCTTGTACCTGGAATGACACCCTTGATCGTGACCTTGATGCCAAAGTCACACGCACAAAATTGAGACCACTGCCTCGCGGCGCCGTTACCGCAAGCCAAGCACATACGTGGACAGCTGTCCAGCTGGGTGCCGGAATGGGAGTACTCGCGGCTGCTTTCCCGTTCCCGACCAGTGCCATATACGCTATTCCTTCGGTCGTCATTATCGGTCTCTATCCTTTAGCAAAGCGGGTGACGCATTACCCGCAGGTAGTTTTAGGATTTGCATGGAGCTGGGGCATAATCATGGGCTTCCCAGCCATGGGCATTGGCCTGTTTGCTCCCGAGAGCTCCACCGCGCTTGCTGCGGCAGGCACATTGTACGCTGCCAATATTGCATGGACAGTCCTCTATGATACCATATACGCGCACCAAGACGTCAAAGACGACACTAGAATTGGGATCAAGAGCATGGCTGTAAAACATGGCGCAAAGACCATCCTCACAGGCTTGGCTGCTGTACAAGTGTCCCTACTCGCAGTAACAGGATGGATCATTGGCGCCGGACCGGTATACTTTCTGGGGACTTGTGGTGGAGCTACGACCGCCTTGGTAACAATGATCTGGCGCGCCCGACTGGAAAAGCCCGAGAATTGCTGGTGGTGGTTTAAGTGGGGATGCTGGTTTACGGGAGGAAGTGTGGCGTCTGGCTTGATGGGAGAATATTGGTTGCGGTGGAGGAAGCAAGAAGAGTAGAAGCATGTGGAGGATAGGGACGCGACTCTCAGGCTCCAGTAGTCTAGACTTCGAAGAAGAGGGAAGGAGCAAGTCTGCAGAGAAACGCTAAAGGGCTGGGTGGGCTACATACTGGACGATGGATTTAACACGTACAAAATATTGAACTAGCACGACAGCCATATTACTCAATCTTTCACTGCGCTCATTTGAAAGATCTCCGTGTACTCTCAGTAATCTAGTCCGAAGACATCTCATTCCCCGTATCATGATTAATCCAGCACATTTGGCAAGCCACCTCTTTCCGACTCATCTTGGGGTCGAACAAAGATGCTCACAACAAGCCGCTTGCGGATCTCGCAGAGTTTTGATTGGGACCGTTTCACCCGAGTGTGCAGCTGAGATCGAAGTAGGATGGGCTGGCTCTAACCCTGCGCTTCTGGGTTGGTTAGCAAATTGGACCGAGAAGCTCTATTGGTTGAGGGAATTGAAGGTCGCTGCGTAGGGAGTAAAGGATGGGGCAAATTGCGGTTTCTTTTTGGCTCGATGTATGGGGAATCTGGATGGGCGTAACAAAATACTTTCGTTCTCCTTGTTCCGTACTTTTTCCGACGTAAGTTACGGAAAGTTTGCGGTAATATGTATATCCTCATGGAAAAATGACGCCGCTCAGGCCATGCTGAAGGACATTTCTCACAAAGCTCTTACACTTTCCCTGAATGATCCTTGCAAAACGTTGCCATGACACGGCCAGTATGCAGTGTTGCTATTGTTGGGTGTGGCATTAGCGGACTCGCTGCTGCAATCGGTATCAGCAGGGCCGGCCACAAAGTCATCATATTTGAGCAAGCAGCAGCCCTTAGTGAGGTACGTCGACGCTGTCTCTTGCGGCGCCTTTAATTGTCTAAGAACAAACGCTGCATACAAGATTGGGGCAGGCATACAAATCCCTTGTAATGCGACACGCATCTTCAAAAAATGGGACATCCTAGAAGCAGTCCAGTCTCATTCTCTTAGGCCGTCGGGCATTGTTCTGAAGTCTTATCGAGACGGCACAGTCCTTTCAACTCAAACTCTTGTCCCCTATGCCGAGGATAGATATGGTGCGCCGTATTTGCTGGCTCATAGAGCGGACCTCGTCAAGGTCCTTGCCGACGAAGCTTTTCGTCTAGGTGTAGTCTTTCGATTTGGATCGGTGGTCACTGAGCTGAACGCAGTGAAACCGTCGATTCTCTTGAGAAATGGCGAGGAGCATCGAGCGGACGTTGTTCTTGGTGCGGATGGGCTCAATTCCACTTGCCGCATAGCATTGCTGGGACAAGCACATGCGCCGAGTTCTACAGGAGATATGGCCTACCGTTTCACCGTCAAAATCGACGATATCATGCGACAAGAAGACCTCTGTGAATTACTGGATGGATATCCTGTTATATGTTGGATGGGCCCTGATGCTCATGCCGTATGCTATCAACTTAAGCAGGATGGACTTTGCAACGTCGTGCTTCTCTGCCCAGACAACATCACAGAGATAGCCACCGTCTCAAACGCAGATGTAGAGGAGATTAAAGAGCGTTTCAGTAACTGGGATCCCAAACTGAGAAAACTTATTGAGCTGGCCACTGGCGCACTAAAATGGAAATTACAGATCATGGGGCCATTGGACACATGGAGCCATTCAAGTGGGCGGTTTGTTTTGATTGGAGATGCCTGTCACTCAACGCTACCATACCTGTAAGCATCCTCTTCCGTATAAGACATGTTATACTAATGCAGACCTTGTCGCAGTGCACAAGGAGCAGCACAAGCGGTAGAAGATGGCGCCGCACTAGGCGCTCTTTTTGAGAACCTGGAGAATATCAACCAACTACCACACCTCATGCGAATCTTTGAGAAGGCCCGGAACCCTCGGACTACGCGTATCACAAACGACAGCACCTCCATGCGAAGCATATTCGATTTGTCGGACGGTGAACGTCAACGAGAGCGAGACAGGCAGTTGACAACAATGGAGCCGTTTGTAGGATATCCCAATCGCTGGGCAGATCCTGAGTTCCAGCAATGGCTGCTTAGCTATGATGCCGAAACGGACGTGCTTCAAGCCTGGGAGATATATCAGCGGAGAAGCTATTTGTAGATTTGCATTACGGGTCGTCAAGAACCGGCAGCGCCAAGGATTGTCCCATTTCCAACCTTCTCTCCTATCTTGGCATAGCATCTACCATCATGATACTGAAAGGCGGTTCTAACTTTTGGGCCTCCTCGGCCTCGCACCTTTCTTTCCCCCGTACTAGGTCAACCCTTTTTTGAATCTGCTCGATTCGCCAGATTTATCCTGCACGTATCTCCAAGTCCACCTGAGTCTGTTCTTGCCTGTTTCCGATTAAGCTAGAGTACACTTCTTTCCATGGTAATCTCAGAAGCCAAACAGCAAAGCTAGACATTAACAGTGTATAGAGGGACTGCTATGGCCAAGGCACACCATGGGGGTGCAGACAGTCGGCAAAGAACGACCGATGGCCCAATATATCATGCCACCCGTCATCGTTGGTGCCCATCCTGCCGTATGCATACGAAGAGTCACGGTTTGCACGTTCATATGCTCCTTTGCTCAAATTCTTTACATCACCACATGCCTTGCAACGATACCCGAAATAATTCATGATATTTACTTCCGGAAAACAAAGAAGTCTACCTATTCACGTCGATATCTTTGAACAAAAACCCGGATAGTGTTTGCTGACTTTGACCTCTTTTGCACTTTCCCGAAGTTGAGGATACATATATCGGAAATCCTTTTGGGTTCCGTCGGTGGCAAACGGTTCCAATAAAGTTCCATTTCCCAATAGAGCAAAATTCGGATGAAGAAGGGTTTTGAATAGGCTGGAGTGTTGCGTTGCCTCGTGGCGTCTGCACCATTTTTGGGCGCATGGTGGAGCAACCACAGAGTAATGTCGAGGCGTTACGTCTGATGCCATGTTGGGCCAAAAGTATGTCTGCATCTCGGCTTGTCCGGTACGATCTTTTTGGAAGAGAAAGTGGCCGGTCTCATCGTGTGTTTTGTTGCAGGATCGGTGCTCCTTTAGGGTTTGGTGAGGCGTGTAACCCGGGAGTTTTCCTATGCGATGTAGTGATTTTATAACCACCCTGGTCGTACCGGTAGGTGCTGGCCCCTTTTTTTTCTATTAAATGTTTCTCCACAGCCCTTTTGAAGAGTGTAATCAGTGCGAGTCGGTGGTGGAAAGCTACTATCAGATCAAGCAATTGTTCAAGCATCGAAACTCGAGGTTAGTCGATTTCGTTTATCGCTTTGTCCAACCTTTCTTATCGAATTATCTTCGTACTCAAAGTCGAGATTAACGGGTGATACTTATCTCAGAAAAACGAAGAGCCTACTTGATCATTTTAAACCATCTCTAGCGAGAGATCGTTTGTTTGTTATAGTGATTTTCGTGCACTCTCTTCAAGATGGCTAAGGTAGGTACGGCCAAGACGTAAAGGCCGCATTCTTGTATCCATAAGAAGTGACATATACCTCCATTAACATCACCCATGCTTTCAAAAAATCAATTTTTGTTCCCCTTGACCTACATAATTCACCCGTCACCGAACCGTCCTACCAAAATTCTTTCCTGCCCAATCAAAATATTCCCAAAATAAAAAACCTTCGAATTGGATAAAGCTCACTTCATAACTGTCTATGTAACCCTACCATTTATCCTCCGAGAATGCCGCTGGACGATCGATTGCCTGAATACGAAGGTTTGGCATCATGATGGGATTCGGCAGGAGCGGTGCCGCAACCTAGGGGGCTTTACATATATCATCTATGACGTTTATTCCGACGAATGAGCTTGGTTGGGCTGCCGCGAGCCCAACGATCGAAAGGTGTCTGCCGAGGCAGGGTCCGCAGTCTGCTGTTGCTGAGATCGCTGGAAGGTGTCATGGAGCTTGGATTGGGGGCGCATGTTTTCGGCTTGAGGATTATTCCGGTTGAGGTTTGTTCGGGGCGGTGAAGAGCGTTGAGTGCAGGGCTAGGATTGGGGAGGGGGATATGTTTGTTGCTTTGTTTTACCTCGCTCTGTTTTTTGTAAATCTCCGTCGAGATCGAATTCCCGTTGGGGAGATGTAGATTTTTTTGGTTATAAGCATGATTGTGGTTGACGAAGCGAAGAAGGAGCATTGGCATGTTGAGCCAGGTACAGGTGGGGGGGTTTCTGCATATACACTTGGAAGCGTTGTGTTATAGAACCGAAAGGTAATCATCACATATTACGATTTCCAGATATTCGAGTATACAAAGTCTTCCTCGCCCCGACCCCTCCACCCTCATCCCCCCCTCTTCCACAGTGAAGGATATCTGGGCACGGTTCACGAAGGTATCGTTGTACCTATGCGAAACCTGTGCCGTTTTTTATTTTTTGCTGAGAGCCTCATCAAAATTAGCGAATCTTCAAAAAGTGCAAAATAAGCTTATGTAGTATATTCAGTGCTTCATATGTAGTATATTCAGTGCTCCATATGCGACCTATCCAGTGCTCCATATGTGACCTACCCAGTGCTCCATATGTAGTATATCCAGTGCTTCATACGTAGTATATCTAGTGCTCCATATGTGACTTACCCAGTGCTCCATATGTAGTATATTCAATGCTCCATATGTAGTATACCCAGTGCTTCGTATGTGACCTACTCAGTGCTTCATATGTGATCTATTCAGTGCTTCATATGTAGTATATTCAGTGCTTCATATGTGACCTATTCAGTGCCTCATATGTGGCCTATCTAGTGCCTCTTATGCGACTTACTGAATAGATCGTATATACTACATATGAAGCACTGGATAGACCGCATGAGAGGCATTGAATATAGATATTACATATGAGGCAAAGAATATACTACGTATGGAGCACTGAATAGCTCACATATGAAGCACTGGATAGGTCGCATATGGGGCACTGAATATACTACATATGGAGGAGAAATGGGTAGGCCACATATGGAGCATCGGATATACTACATATGAGACACTGGGTAGGCCACATATGAAGCACTGGGTAGGTCACATATGGAGCACTGGATAGGTCGCATATGGAGCACTGGGTAGGCCACATATGAGGCACTGGATAGGTCACATACTAAGCACTGAGTAGGTCACATATGGAGCATTGAATATACTACGTATGAAGCACTGAATAGGTCACGTTTGAGGCACTGGGTATACTACATATGGAGCATTGAATATACTACATATGAAGCACTGAGGGGGCAGTGAGGTTGATTCTACAAATCTGGTTCTTATTTTGCACTTTTTGAAATTTTGATGGGGCGCTCGGCAAAAAATAAAAAACGGCACAAGTTTCGCATATTCTATTAGCGTGTGCAGAAAGCTATGGATTCCTTGGCATCGCGTCCCTTCCCAAATTTACTATTGAATCCAGACATTCTTGACATTCTCAAACCTTCAACGCTTTCGCATTAGAAAAATCAATCAAACAGGTAAATATGAAGCTGATCAAACGTCTCAACTAGACAACTACTGATCTTCTGTGTAGCTAGCTATGACAGGTCCACTGGCTCCGGCCCTTCGCTCGAAGATACTACGCCTCCTGCTTTTACATTGAAGCCCCCCCGCCATCGTCGAAGAGGTTCACTCTCACCGTAACACCGTTTATACTATGCAAGAGAATCTCTTCATGTATGACTCTCCCTTTAGACCTCAGTTTCGTCCGAAGAGCGCTCCTCGAAAGGTCTTTCCAGCCGCTGAAGACTCCCTAATTACATACCTGAAGTAACAGTCATGAGCCATGCAGAAAGAGATGATGTGGTTTCTATGGGAGAAGTGAGGTATACATGTTCATAGGTTCACGATATTCAGAATCCTGAAAAAGAGACACTGAAGTGAAAAGAGGGGACAGCGTGTCGATGAGCTGCGATTAAACTGAATTGCCTCTCTTTCTTCGCTGCTTTGAAATTATCAATGATATATTCCTTGAAATTGCGGGGGCAATTGGCTTTGGCAGCAGCGCCTGCAGTGTTTGCTTTGACAGCAGCGTCTACAATGATCCTAGCAGCGACGTCAGCCTTGACTTTGCGAGCAGCGTCTGCTTTGACTTTGCCAGAAGGTTTCTTCGATCTTGATGAGATGCTTGAGGGAATGAGTGAATCCTCTAGAGGTAGGTTCTGACTTCGGCGTGACGACGGCATGATGGCTTCGGGGGTCGGGGGGGGGAGGGGAGGGGGCTACAAGGATGTTAGCACTGTGAAACGTTTGATCAGCTTCATATTTACCTGTTTGATTGATTTTTCTAATGCGAAAGCGTTGAAGGTTTGAGAATGTCAAGAATGTCTGGATTCAATAGTAAATTTGGGGGGGGGGGGGCGCGATGCCAAGGAATCCATAGCTTTCTGCACACGCTAATAGAATACAACGATATTTATCCGGATTCCGAAGCAACCTTGGCATTATGCGGGTAAATAAACAATGCCTACCACTACTACTACTACTACTACTACTTAACGCTGTGCATCTCTCTAGGCGGTTCGACTTCTCGATTGCAATATGTCTGAAGTTAGTTCTGAGATTCAGCGCCTTCAGGCTCAGCTGGAGCAAGAACAACAGGCCAGAAAGCAGGCAGAAAGGTGTGCTAGGGTCCTAGGGACGCAGATCTACGAGCTGATGAAGATCGTAGGCGCGTACAGAAAACAAACTTCTCAGAATACCTAAAAGCTTGTCACGAACACCTACACAAACATTTAAAGATCGAAACCGATAAGAGTCTGACTTCGAAAGGATCCACGAGCGCGAAAAATAAATACTACCCGAGAGTCCTTAGTCCGTGGAAGGATTTCCCTCAAATTCAGGAGAATCACTTCCATACTCTACATTCTCTGTTTCATCCACCGGAACAGCCGGCTCCACGGCTCTTTAATGCAGCTAACAGCATTGAAGATCTTGGTCGGGATCATTGCCGTATAAGACTCGCCAATGAAGCGGGTCTTCGGAGCTATGAGAAGGTAGCCCTGGAAGAGCCAGCAGCCAAAATCCTCAATAATCTCCACCAGACTTCGCATGCCGAAGAGCAGCTTGGCCTTATGCTTGGGCAGCGTATCACCTTTGAGAACGATCCCAACTCTCTCAGTGATGCTGCACAAGAAGTTCAAGAACGTCTGCATATACAACCCCCTAAAACGCCTCCACCACGTTCTCAAGCCGGCTTACTTGAGCCAATATCAAGCCTCCCTGATCGAACTCGTGCCGACCAGTACTGTGTTTATAGAGACGCAGAAAACAAACGAGAGCCACTGTTGTTTATCGAATACAAACCACCACACAAGCTTTCGGCTGGCGCACTCCAAAGTGGATTTCGCGAGATGGACTTGAAAAGTGAGGTTTTTGATAGAGTCACTATTCCGCCGCCGATTCCAGACGGCGACGGGCATGAGACTTCTGACTCATCTAAGGTGGCTAGGGAGACCAAAAGGGATAGGACGGCAAAGGAGAAAAAGGAGGCAGACGAAGCCGAGAGGGAAGAGGCGGCCATAGAGGCAAGATTGCAATACAATGCAGACAAATTAGTCGCGGCTGTTGCGACCCAAACGTTTCACTACATGATTGAGAATGGGCTTGAATACAGCTATATTACTACGGGAGAGTCGTTTGTTTTTCTTCATATCAGGGAAGAAGATCCAACCACTCTACATTATCATGTAACCGTGCCAGCAGACGAGGTTGACGATGATGATCTGGCCTCTTCAGAATCACGAACGGCCATAGCACAGGTGGCATGCCTTTGTCTGATGGCTTTGAAGTCTAAACGCAGGGGCCATGTATGGTGCGCGCGCGCGAAAGACCAGCTCAAGAAACATCCGACCGACAATTATGAAACCATTCTCCAGCAGACGCCCGCAAGCGAAAGAAAGCTCGCAGCGAGGAGGAAGGCTTCGCGCAATTCACCGCTGTACAAAGGTGGCCGGAAAGGACCAATTGAAAGCAAATACGATATCAGGTCATGGCAAGGGCAAGGAAATCCGCGTAAGCCTCGCGTTGATGACGAAGGTGGTCCCAGCCCACCTAGCAATCCCAGCGGAGTAAGCGAGCGAAATTCTACGAATAGGTCTGGCCAGTCAGGCAGGCAATGCAGCGATCAAAGCCAGAATCAAGCAGGCGGGAGCGATGCAGGCAAGGAACGGCAGTATTGTACTCAGAAATGCTTGCTAGGAGTTACACAAGGAATCTCACTGGATAGAGATTGTCCAAATGCTGCTTATCATTCAGAAATCGATGGAAAACATACGGTAATGCAATCGGATTTTTTGAAGCTCGTTCAGAAACAGCTGGCTGAGGATCTAGATCACAACTGCGAGCCTCTAAGCTTACAAGGGGCACGGGGGTCTCTATTCAGGATCACATTGGTCTCGCATGGCTATGTATTCGTTGGTAAAGGAACAGTGCATGCTTTCGTACCTGATCTGTTACACGAGGGAAAGATATATCAGCAACTTGAGGCAATTCAAGGGAAAGCAGTGCCGGTATGTCTGGGGAATATTGATCTTCTTGAGATATATTATCTCGACGTACGAGTCTACATCTTGCATATGCTATTGATGTCCTGGGGTGGCACAACCATCGACAAGAGCGAAGACATCTCTGGATTGCAGGCAGAGATACGACGAACGGTCAGCGAAGTTCAACGTGAAGGGATCGACCAGTGTGACGTCAGATCACCTAATCTCCTATGGAATCGCGAAACACAGCGAGTAATGCTCATTGACTTTGAGCGTGCGTGTAGCATAGTCAAAAGGCCGCCCATGCAAGACGTGTCATGGAACAAGAGACGAAAGATAGTGCGTACGGTGAAGCGCAAGGTTACAACGTGAGATGCTTCGGTGTTTTGGATGGTTGTTTCTGTCAATGACTCACATTGCGGCTCAAGCACTTCGCCTCCATGGGTTCATATCAGTACTATTCGAATATTCACTGTGCATAGATCTCAAAATTGTATCGGCTAGCCAAGTTTGACAACCGTGCCCAAACGAGTCCATATTATTCATCATCCCAATATGCTGCAAAACGCTGGTCATAGTTGAGAAGAATTCGTCCTGATGTATAGAGCGATAAGCAGCCTCTCTCTAGCTCTATCAGCTCTTGCAATTCCTCCTCTACAGTAGTTGTGTTTTTCGCACCCCATCTCTCCCACCCCTCACCACAAACCCACCAACCTCACCTCTACATCTCCCATACGCCAGCATATATTCTAACATTCTCCCCATATAGATTTGAATTTTCACGAATCGGTCGAGCTGGTCTTGACATAAAAGTCCAAAGTGCTCAACTTCTTCCAAACTCGGATTTTGATCGAGTAAGATGTCTAGCGTCAAGAGGAAGCCTGCACTATCGACGCTATCTTTCACATAATCGCTACCCCATCCAGTTTGAACGTTGACCAACAGGCGTTTTATCAACGTAGCTGGTATAACCCCATACCCTGATCTCCCATCGGTTTCACGTATGGCTTGACTGAATTCGCCCTTAGCAGCTCTGCCTTTTATGCGTTTTGCGGTAAAGTAGTCTTGGTCAGCCCATTCGGGGGGGTCAAACAAGTTACCCATATACAGGTTTTTCTTGTGGATGGTAAAGGTCTTCCAGCGGAGTCTTGTAGCTACCCGGTTGAGATGTCATGTCTCTTTCGTTGCTTCACACCAGTTCTTTAGAGTCTTAAGATCTTGAGCCTGCTCGATGATGTAAGGTACGAGGTGCTCGGGCAATTTGGACCATATAAGAGGATCCGCCATGGTGGATTGTCAAATGGATGGATTCCAGGGTTTGTGCTTTGCTTTTTGCGAGGTATGTTATGCAGTCTTAAAGTGTTAGACTTGACTACTTGAGCTTGAAAGTTTAATGGTGAAGGTGAAGACGTTGTTTGAGAGGTATAGTGCGATGTTGTGTTATTCCTTCCTGGTGTTGAAGCCAAAAGTCAACATTTGACGCCCCTGGATATCACTAGTACGGCAGTCCATTATAAACTTACCGACAAAACGAGGTTTCGACAATTAAGAATTGAAAGAACAGTCTGTAAAGTAATACCCTAGCCTATCTGCTTATTCTGTTGTACTACAGGTGATCACAATATTCTGTTACGATTAAGCTGAATATCTGTGTCACGATGACTCGAAGCGATATTACGTTCACATGTAGAAGTCGAAGAAGGAATTGTGATAATATAGAAATCAAATGTTCAAGTGTTAAGAAACGGGAAATCGAAAATCGGGATTTGGAGATACAAATTTACCATTTCATCTATTCAGGGAATCAGCTGCATCTGTACTCAATGAGGTCTCTCCCTACACATTTTGAGTATTTAAAGCGATAGAGCCATATTTGAATGTAGATGTTAATGTAACAGCGTTGTTCTGTTCATGTAAGTATTAATCTCAATACTTCGATTTTTCCAATTGACGATAGAATGGACCGCCGTACCAACTGCCCACTCGAAATCCCCTCAAAGCCGCATCCAAATCCCTTTGATACACATTATATCTACTCGTAAAGTCAAATTCATAATCAAGTCATGGCTACAACCTCAACAAGCCCCTGAGCCTCTTTAGTAGTTCACATTATAGAACTCACAGGCACATCACAGATCATAGCAATCCGAAATCGGGATCTGATCTCTAAGCTGAATTTAAAAGGAACCGTCGTGGCCGTCTTAAGTGGATTAAAGTGGTGGGAAAATCCTTAATGGCGGTAAATAAGTAAGGTTTTAGCGATATCCTAACTAAATAACTATGCGGCCCCCAAAGCCACAACCATTTTCCATCACACTTTTAGCATCATTGAATATCATCTTCAGTTCTCTCTAGTTTCACAACTAGAATCGCTCTAAGTAGTCTACGTAAGTTGTGCGTTGAAGAAAATCGGATAGAAGGCAGAAAAAGGGGGTTCGCTTAATTTATGGCCGAGCCGGATGCGGAAAATTGAGGGGAAAATTGATATAGGTATTGATTACCAGTCATTTTACCCAATAGTTGTTCGACGTGGTGTAACGGTTCAGCATCATTCGCTTTCAAACTCGTTTGACCCGAGTAGATCCGGGTTCGACTCCCGGCGTCGAAGTAAATTTTTTTTCGCATTTTACTGTCCCGACCACAATAACCACAACTTTTCCCCTCTCAATGTTCAATTGTAACGCCTAGTGCTATCGACCTTTATAAGAAATGCGAAATCACGTTCTACATTCGAGCTAACAGCTTCCAAAAATATCTATTCCCTGATTACACAGCCCCTTATACTCATGCCCATCCCTCCCTCCTAGGGGAACAAAACCCAAGCACAAAAGGCAACAAGTTCATCACCATCATACCGCAACCTACCCTACCCTCAGTGCAGACTAAATCAGACCTATCGTATTCGCGATTTTATTAAACCGAACAGATACCGGGTCCGGCTCCCAGCAAAGGAGGTTAATTCTGCCCGTTTTGGGCCAAGAAGTAAGGTACTAGTAGTTGCCAGACAAAAGTTTCAAAAACATAGCACGAAAATTTTGCTTCAATTAGGTACATTATCAACTCCTCGTCCAAAATAGTTCTTTATTCTGCTTTTTCGCTTCTTTCCTTTTCGCTTTTCGCTTACATGGTTGAAATAGGGGGGTTGGTACGGTACGGTATTAATCTCCACCCCACAGGGCTGAGATGTGTTAGTACAGTTTCCACAACACTCGCAACACTTTTCATCTCAATGTCTAATATCAACTGGTCTTGGTGACTTTAGAAAAGGGGTAGTATGTAGGTATACACTAGATGGTGTGTAGTTTTGGTAACAGATTGCGGGTTTTGGGATCTTGTCGATTTTCATCACGCCGCTGGAGGTATAGTCCTCTATATGGGGGGTGTACTTGTGATGGGACGCTTTTCCATAGATGGCAATTTTAATGGAAGTATAATAGAAGCACCAAGATCTGAAGTCAGTCAAAGTTGAAGAGCTGAATTTATCATGGCGGTTGAGAATAACTGGTGGTCTCCTCCAAGCACGCTCCTCGAACCCTGTTTTTCCGCAAGTCTTGATCCCGCATGCAGCACAAACAGAAAAGAAAAGAAACCAGAACAAGCAGGCACAGCAGCAATACCACCCCGGACGCGGCCCTTGTCCCATATTCATAATACCTAAGCAATCCCAGGAACATCCCAGTTCCATTGCGAATACCGGCCGGTTGAAGCCCCGTACCGAAAACCCGCAAGGTCTTGTGGTTGAGATGATCCTTTCCTATTCCTCGCAATCTTATCCTGCCTCCAATCGCTGCATTTCACATTCTTCCCCTCTGCTGTGCCTGCTAAGAAAGAAATCCGTATCTCAACCGAAAGCGTGTAATGAGGATAAAAAGCCAATAACCATGGATGCGCAAGGGGGAATTAGTGCAATGTGAAATAGTCCGTTAGTACGAATAACGGTGTCGACATCGATTCGATGGTAGATTCGGGTTGAATAATTCCATATCGTGTATTACTGTCCGTTCATGCCTCGAACCGTAACCGATCATGTGTTCAAGTCGAATTGTTACCATCGTTAGCCAGCGGCGTGCCGTTCGTGAGCCCAAGGTCCAGAGGAAGATCAGAAGCTCGAGTGGTTTGACAGTCCCGAGCATTCCACCTAGACATCCTGAGACCGAGAGAGCGTACGAGCCATAGAAGCATAGCTGACAAAGTGGAGATGGAAAAGAAACACAAGGCGTGTCCGATAAAAAGATGATGGTGTACGCCGTCGTAATGCCTGGAGGCCAAGGAAAGTGGTCAAGCTCCGGCTGGCGGTAATTCGTAAAAGGCAAAGGTGGCAAAGAGCGGGGTGGTCATAACACAGCCACCTAACCTTACCACCACCTCAAGCAAATCAGTACCATTGCCCACCGGCTCCTGTTTGGTCTTCTCTCTTGACACGGTAGGTACCGTTACCTGCTCCAGTAAATCCAGCACCAGCAGCACCTTTGGAAGCAGATCGAAGCCTACCGACGAAGACTGTAATTAGTCAGAATTCATTTCCACAATCCTCCACGCCCAGCGTGATTCGACAATCAAACACCAAACGCAGAGGAGAAGAGTTCCTTACAAGGAACCGAGGCTTGGCAGAAACTCACATCCGATCACTTCCTCCAACAGCACGATTCGTATCAGGAGTATCGACACCACCTAAGCCGCTTTGACCGCGCTCGATGACCTTGCGACGTTGGCTAGAGATTGGACCTGGTTTACTAGCTGAGGATGTATTCTGAGGGGTTGGATGACCCGCAGTAGCGGCATTCGTACCTGCAGCATGACGACGAGCTGGCTTCTCATCTTCCTCCACATTGGCAACCTGGTTGTTACCAGCAGCTGCAATGGCCTGAGCGTTCTTCTGATATTTGTAGACAGTCCAGTCAAAGACGTAGTCATACTGGAACCCTTCTCGGACAAAGAGATCACGGAAGATCTTACGGAGGTAAGAGTAATCCGGCTTGTCATCAAAGCGAAGGGAACGAGTATAGTTCAGATAGATAGCGAACTCGTTGGGGAACCCACGACAAAGGATCTCAGTAGGCGTGGTCATCTTCTTCTCCATAATGCGGTCGTACTTCTGCTTCTTGGTGGCAGCCTTGAGTCCTTGCCAAGGCAAAGAGCCGCGGCAGAAGTATAACATAACATATCCGAGGGATTCCATGTCATCACGACGGGATTGTTCTGCAAAAATGTCAGTGATTGTCCACAGGGAGATACGGAGAATAACTGACCAACCCCCAAGTGAGTGTTAATACTAGCATAACGAGCGGTCCCGGTCAAGTTCTTGTTCTCACGGTACGGGATATGGAAGTGACTCTTCGGGTCACGGTACTTCTTGGCCAGACCGAAATCAATGACGTTAACCTGGTTACCACGCTTTCCGATGCCCATCAAAAAGTTGTCCGGCTTGATGTCACGGTGGATAAACGACTTCGCATGAATGTATTCAATACGTGAAATAAGCTGATCGGCGAGCAGCAGTACGGTCTTCAACGAGAATTTGCGGTTGCAGAAGTTAAACAAATCTTCCAAGCTGGGACCAAGAAGATCGAGGACCATGGCATTGTAGTCACATTCTGTGCCGAACCAACGAACGAACGGGATGCCGACACCACCAGCGAGGGATTTGTAGACACGGGCTTCATATTCAAGTTGAGGGTGTTTGGCTTTGACACTCTCCAATTTGATGGCAATTTCTTCGCCGGAGATGATGTTGGTACCTGGAATGATTAGAGAATTTCCAACACCCACCCGGAACTTCTCTTACCAAGGTAGATGTCACCAAAACTACCACTGCCAATCTTACGGCCAATACGGTATTTGTTCCCAACACGAAGGTCCTGAATAGATAAGACTCGAGTTAGTTACGATACCAAAGAAGCAAACAGATAACGTCAAAGGGCACAGTGACGCCCTGGATAGGTGCCATGAAAATTGTAAAGCAGATTTGGCCAAAAGCCCTATTCAAAATGCAGGCGGAACTCCCCATGAACCATAGCGTCCCAGTGATGTCCAAGGATCGAAGGGAGGATAGCTGACAATAGGCAGGGAGTATGGAAGGGGCTATAACCAGAGGGTTGGATTTCGACGTTGAAGCGGATCCACCCACCATTGTAGTCATCTTGAAATTGGATGACCGCTCAAGTCACTCCACTTTTGGACTGTTCGTTGATGTCAAATTACTGGGATATGTGGAACTTCGACCAACGTCGGCACTGAAGGTAGTAGAATGATTAGAACTATCGTGATAAATATAAGGTATTAAGGATGGTGGAGGAGGAACCTAGGTGGGCAAAAGTGTTAGTGCAGATCTCAACAAGTGATGATTCGTGTTTGGCGGTGAGGCTGTCAGCACAACCACCCGCAATCGAATTCGATCAATATTGTAGCTGTCATGTGAGAAGGGTGTGGGAAAGTGAGTCGTGATCTTAAATGATGGTGAAGGAGTACGACGTTGTCTAGGTCACGTACCTTTTCGAGTGATGGGCTGGTCAAGAGATCAAAGGAAGCCTTGTTGCAGTAATCCGACCGGAGAGTCTGGATAACGCGTTGGACTGGGGATAACAGGACACAACGATGACCTGGATGTCGAGGACCAGCTTCCTGAGTTACAGGATACAGAACCCTTCAATCCCTCAAGCCTTTGGGGAACACTGTGTTCGGTGCAGGACTGGGGTGGACTCGTTACGGTTGCAATTACAGTGTGAAATGCAAAGCTTTCAAGGAACGTGTGAGCCTAAGGGGCGCTAAGATGAGAGGGCTGACATAAGCAGCCAGCTAGACCGTATGCACTTGTGCCTAAAATAGAATTCTCGTTCTCTTCGACAATGGATTGGATTCCCAAAGCCACGATTTAATGCCGCAAAAGTCATACAGGAGCGAGGTAAACATCGCCTCGGTGAAACAAAGCGGTCGAAGTGATGAGCGTTTCTTTTAATGCAGATGTTACGGATACAGATATCACCATTGTCCGCAAATCCTCGAATCGTACCTAGCAACAGAGCCTTTCAGCATTTGATCAAGTGCTTTAGGTTGAGAGGGGATACGCATTAAGGATCCCTGGTATTCCACCTCCCGCTTTCGGAAGTGAAAGAAGCGACTCCGCCATTTCCCCCCCAGAACCCAAGAACTGGAACCGAGGTGTCAATGGAGAGACTCGTGGACGGTCGCTGTTGGCTCACGTAAATCTCGTCTGCATCTACCTCAGCAATGTGCACATTTCTGATTCGGTGAAATATGATCATGATACACGTCAATAGGGAGATCGCTGTCAGCTAATCTAGCTGCTGAATCGGTGCGGTACAATCAATGCTACAGGACAGTGACATCGCCGTGCCGCTGTCCAGATGTAAATATAGAAACTATCTTGTAAGACTTCTTTTGATGACTCTGCCGCCTTAACATCTTGTGCACCCTATTTGGCGATTCTGTTCCTGCAACAAGCAGTAGCCAGTCGAGAACAAGACAACACACCAAAGTAGAAATATCATGTGATTCGTGGTTCTCTTTCCGGACCATAATTCGTTTGATGACCTCCAATCTCCACATGGAAATCCTCGCCCTAATATAGCAGAGCCATACAGTTCCGGTACCCCATCAAGCTGAGCTCGGGTAGGTAACAACCATGTCATATCAAGCCATAACCCTTTTGTACTTGCCTAAGATCCCCCTCAACGAAATCCGCCCACCGTACCCTCACGCACACCTCTCCTGACCATGGGATCAAACACAGTATATCTACCTTCGTGAAAGGTAGGTCGGTACCTTGGATCTCTCCCCACTCGGGATGGTGGCACTCCCCAGTCACCAAAGAAGCTGGCGTTGTTCCCTGGGCCATTGTCAATGCACCACTCCGGCACTTGGCCAAACCGACCAAAGTAATCTACTTCCGGGCCGGCAGAGTCCTTGACATAGCTTTGCAAGTTTCCAAGTACAGGACCCATGAGGTGATTTGCAACGTTAGGGTTCTGTCTCTTTTCTGGAACGAGAGTTAAACCCGAAGTGTCGGACCAGGTAGATGACCCGCTAACATAATGTTCAGGCACTTTGTTTGTGTCGCTCCGAGTCGCATCCTTTGCCAAGCGTTGGCTGGCTGCAGTATTCTCGAGGTATATTTCAAGGCCGTCCAGGCCACGAGCGTCCCTGCGAAACCACTCTTCTGCTTCTTCGAATGATCGACCCGTTGGCTTGGGTTTTGGCACCATAGACCACATGTCAGCCTTCTCGCGATGCTCAGGATGGAGTCCGGGTAGAGGCAGTTGGGATGTAGGCCACCCTCCTGGTCGAGCGAAATTACGCTCCGTGTCTACTGGCGAGGTCATGCTGTAAATACCAACTAGTCGGTCCTTCCAGGGTAAAGGATCGCTTGCCATAAGAATTTCTTTCTCGCACTCGGAAGGTGCTATGGACGGCCCTGCAATTGGAGGGTAGGTCTGGCTCTTTTGTCTTAGACCTGCTGAGGATTGAGCCTGGTTCGTGTGCTCTCGCGCTACCGGATCGTAGAGGACAGTTCTGGTCGACGTTGGTAGGCTCCCCTCTGCTTTGGAAGACTCAACAGCATCGTTGAAGGTCTGGAGTAGCAGTTCCTTCTTGCTGCTCGCTGCAAAGCCAGTGTAAGGCATCGGGTCTCTCTGATGAGGATTGACGCTTGTAACGTGATGGCTTTTGGTAGCAGCGCTGAGGTGGTTCGCTTGTCCTTGCGGAGGTTTGCCATTGAATTGCTGTACATAAGCTGGCTGCTGCGGTTCATATGCCAACGGGAAGCGGAAATCGTAATCCATGGTTCCTTTGACTGCAGGCTGTTGTAGACGGATGATGGACGCGGAGCTAGAGCTGTAATTGGACTGCTGACCATAGGGATTCGGATCGTTCAGAGATTGAAGTAGCTTCTGAGGTAATTCCGTGAAAGGATCATCTGTATCTGTGGCGTTCTTTGCGTCCGAATTTGTTTGCTTTGATTTACTGGGGGATTCCAAAGGCCCTGTCTCGACTGCACGTAGGGCGATGGTGGGGTCCGTACTTGCAGCAAGAGCTCCTTCCGGGACAAAACTATGAGAGAGCACTGAGGATGGACGAGACGACTGCATAATCAACTGGCTGCTCGGACGTCTGGATAAATTCCCGCGGTCCATGGCGTCCGTTGACTGCATGTCTGGAATCCATTCTTGGGGATCGTAATCTGTCCTCATCTGGGTAAGGTTGGTGGAAAATGACTGTGGGTAAATCGTACTTGATCTTGCGAGAGTGCCAAGATAGGTGCCGTCGTTTGAATATTGCGGCGTACCAGGTCTGGAAGCCTGTATATGCTGGAAATCCTCTGGATCATTCTCTGAACCCTCAGGAAGGTCATCAAGGTTAAGGGCTTTCCAAGCTCTTCCTCGGTTGCGAGCCTTTGTGAACTTAAGCGCACCTAGAGTCACTGGTGCAGCGGATGGCAGGTCGTCTTCCATTTCCAATTCCTTAGCTGCTCTCCTAGATCTGACGGCGTTGAGCTCTGCAGCCCGAGCCTTAGCTGCAAAAGTGGTGCCCGATGTCATGTTTGCTAGGCTAGCTGTGGTATTGAGTGGGATAAACGGAGCTGACATCTTCTCTTCTGCTTCTTTACTGTAAGATGGGCTTCGGAATGTCACTTGGGGTGAGTTCTCGTCGTTGACAGATGCTTCAGGTGAGGCTTTGGGAACAATCTGAATGTGTGAGAACGGAGTATTTGGAGGAGGCCTGTAAGGAGCCCGAAGTGAATCTCTCTGTGCTGGGTTAGGTAACTCTGGTAAATGACCTCTCCCTCTATCTACATGACCTCGGTGTAAGTTAAGTGAATGATAAGGAGGGGGAACTGCTAGGTTTGCACTCACGACGGCGACGAGGACGCGGTTGCCGCGCCGCTAGGTTTGCGAACGCCAGACTTGCTTTGATGTCTATGATTTGGCTGAAGGGTAGCTCTTGCATGGACAGAAGGAGAAGATTCCAGTCTTGGCATAGAAGACTGCTGTAAGGTTCATTTGTGGCAGTTGGGATTAACAAAAGATTTTCCTGGCAAATTAGCGGAATGGGAAAGTAGAGATGTGAAGGGGTAAGCACTTGACACAGGCTTGAGGACTGATGTAGAGAGACTAGTAATGTTTATGTAGGAGTGGTGAGCGATGGGTTCTATAAAGGTGCGCAGTGAATCACTTATGCTAAGCAGGGTGCTATGCTGAACAGAATATAGATTCGTGCAGTCCTTTATCGTCATGTGCTGAAGGTATCGAGCCTGTCTTGTGTTGTAGAGTCTCAAGCAGTGTTACATCAACCTACTTTGATTATCGGCTCTACGTTGACACTCTAGGTTGCTATGGCTGTCACCGTATCCTAAGTGCTTGCCTACTTCAAATGTTATCAAAAGGTTCGGACGGTGATAGGAGGAATGCAAATAGCAATTTTTTTTCGAACATCATGAGGGTACTGCTACTCTCATTTCTGAACATGTAGCACTCTCAGAGGTCATCATTATGAAAGATCGAACGAAGCGGCTTTTCTTTGTTGAGAAATAATTCTGATACGCCCATAAGATATTCATCCTTATCTAGCTTATAACGAAGCCTTTGGGGTACCTTAGCTGGCATCATGAAATAGCTCACTGGAGCATCTCACTTGCGATCTGGCCATGTCGTCGGATTGGGTTCGAAAGCCTATCGCTTGAGATGTGGTAGAGTGCCATCACTGTCACGCCTACCGATAGCGTACAAGACCATTTCGAACTTATCGAATTATCATCTGAACTCGAGTAACACCGTCGACCAGTGGATGATGGGACTCGTCTCTGTCAGGGTTTGAAGAATTCTTGCAATGGCGGTTCGGCTAAACCAAACATCTCGGCAATCGCGACAAACCAGGTGCCGCATCCGCCAACACGATGCCCACACCTATCCTCCTTTTCCTCGACTGGGACTCCACCCTGACCACCACATCCACTATTCCCATCCTTCTCTCTCTGTCTCCTAAATCTCCGTCTAGATCTCCTGCCGACCTCTCAATCCTCTACGCCTCCTCCCTCGCCGCGCACGTCAGCTCGTACACGCCCAGGGCTAACTCTCGGACCACACTCGTCGAAGAAATCACGTATCTGAATAGTCTCAGAGATGTTGAAAGAGCAAGCATTGAGAGATGCGAGGAGGCGGGAGTGTGGATGGGAGTCACGCCGCAAATAATTGAGGATGCTGCAGAGAAAGCGGTTAGAGAGAGGAGTGTGGTATTGAGGGAAGGTACCGGGAGGGTGATTGAAGAAGTCATGAAGAGGGGAGGAAGGGTTGTGGTGCTAAGTGTAGGATGGAGTGGGCGGTTTATCCGCGGGTGTCTGCGCGCCACGGTAGGGATGGAGGCCGAGGGGGTCGAGATAAGGGCAAACGAGATTGAAGAGGATGGAAAGCTAAGTAGATATTTCGGGGCTGAGGAAGGTGGGATTTGGACTTGTGGGGATAAGGCGAGGCTGCTCGACGAGGTTGGCGGACGGACAAAGGAGGTAAGAACGGTATATGTAGGTGATAGCGTGACCGATTTGGAATGTCTGACTTGTGTCGACATTGGAGTTTGCATGACGGGTAAGGTGGAGGGTCGTGAGCAGAAGGAATTGTGTGAGACATTGCAGAGGTTGAGGATCAAGTGTACGTGGATTCTCGAACGCAAGGCAAGTGAGAAGGGAAGCGGTGTTGCCAAAGATGATGTATGCCTTTGGTGGGCTAAGGATTTCCATGAGATCTGCGAAGGGTTGTTTTTGAATTGGCAGACTGCCTAAGATAGTCTGAGCGGGTCGTATAGATTGGTACTCTTGATAGTCAAGTAGCGAAACCCCTTTGTAGTTTGGTCGAGCCACAAAGAGCTTCACGACTCCCAAACAATTGCAGTTGCTTTATTGGTAGCTTAGGGGCTTATTGACCGCTTTCTACCATATGAGATCTCCCCAGCATAACCTGACGAATGTCCGTAGCGCCAACGCACGACCAATGGGTATTCAATTCCTCCACTGAAATAGAAACAACTTGCGCTCTATCGTATCAGCATCTGCCATATTCTCATCGGCATCCCCGATCCTGGCTTCGACGGTGTGCCTCATATTCTCGTAAAGAAACTCCTGTAGCTCTAACAACCATCATATGAGTGTCTTGCACAAGCAAATTCAAATGTGTCGGAAATCATATGTCAAATCAACTCATCCCCAGGCCCCCCCACGCTCTCTTCAATCGCTCTTCTTATTTCTCCTTCCTCGAATGCAGGTCCACTCCCGTCACACATCGTACGACCCTTGAGTCGACCACACACATCCGCGATATCAATCATGCCTTTCTTAAACATCTCATGGCTCTGGATCATGTCCCACGCAGCACCTGTCGTGAGAAGACGCTCGCCTGTAGCAGCATGAATATGGATGCGGTGAGAAATGGGTTGATTAGTAGAGTTCGGATCTCGATTTGAAAGGGTTTCGTGAAAGGCAGCTGGACTGTAAGTTTGAGGTCCGGGAACGGGAGAGTCGGGCGGAGGGGGGTACGTCCCGGATTGAGCGTGTATGTTTTGTTGTGAATAGTTGAGTGGGGTAGTGGTGGCGCGGAGTATTTCGTTTTGCGTGTTTGCCTTTTCCAACTCCCGTCTGAGACGCTCATTCTCGTTTGTAATGGTAGATTTGTCTGCTTCGAGAGTATTGAGCTTCACTTCTAGCTCTTTAACATGGCGCTCTTTGCGCTCTCGGAAGGCTCGTTGGCTACCAACTTGCCAGTCAGTCATGCAAATCTTAAGGCTGAATGAGATAACGCATTGTATCTTACGCTGCTCTATTTTGAGCTTTCCGTCGCCCTTGTGCAGGGGTAACGTTGTCTCGGTCATCTTCGCTGCTCCGCCCTTGTGCCTGCTCGTACGTCTCCTGGTCGCCCGTCATCTCAACAGAGTTGGAACTTCCATGAGGAAGAACGTTTGAGATGGAGGGCCTGTGTACCGACTGTGGAGGTGACTGTGGTTGGGGCGGGACCAAGGGATTCTGCCCGAACTGGTATGAGGGATCGAAAGGGTGGAAGGCGGTAGGGTCATTGTAGACGTCCTGGTGATTCCACAGATTAGTTCATAGCAAAAGCGTAAGAAAGCAAGTCCTACAATTGGATCGTTGGAAGTTTCATCATGTGGAGTATATGGGTGCTCTGGCTTCGATGGTAGATGGTAGAAAGGGTAAGGTTGAGTAGGAGGATTGAAGTAGCTGTTGTAGTCCATTTCTGGATCCATTCCGATTGAATTATGTACAATAACGGATGATCTACCATGCAGAGCAGTAGGGAGGAACTCGAAAGATCAAGAAACTGAGCAGGGTCTATGAACAGCTGGCGCGGAGGGCCATAAAAGCTATCGAGAGCGTCAGGGGGTTGATGTGTAGACTGCAGATTTATCATCAACTTCGCGTTGTGTAACCTCAACAAGCAGCAGACATTGAAGTTCTACCTGTTTAACGCAGGCAACAGCATGGTATTTGTATGATATCCTAAGTCATGAGACTTGAGTATATGTAGAGATAGCGGTGTTGGCCGTTTAAACGCAAAGGTCAGGTTTGGCTACCTAAGGTTTAGCAGATGCACCAATGGACCTTGGCCTTCACCGTCTGCATGAACGCAGCCTCTTCGCCGGCGAACATGCGACCAACTTCACCCCCGAGCTTTGCGAAAGCGCGCCCTAAGAACCTATCGCTACATTCAGCTCCGGGCGTTACAATGCTCGTGTTCCTTCTTTCCACTTCAGTCAGGTAAACAAGTAGATTCATCGCCAAAGCCCCGATCCCTCAGGTCCCTAAGAACTGCAAGTTTCTCACGACCCACCCTGTACTGACAGCCGCGCAACTTACGTTGAAGCCGGCGCGTCCTGGTACTAAAAGAGTAGGAGTATCGGCTGCGGCCAACTTTGTTTATATCCCCAATACTTTTGAAAGCCAATGATGCTCTTTCAGGAAGACCTGCTGCAGATGCACGACTCAAAGCCTCACAAGTTGTTCGACGTAACCACCGCCAATACGCATACGCATGAACACATGTTTATGGGAATCAAGGATTCTTCCCTGATGGCAAAGCGCTTGTACATTTGGCCTTGTAGTCTCGCATCATTCATTTCCCGCTCCTCTCGAATAAAGTGTATTCTGCCAATTCCTTACGAATAACATCTTGCGCAGTATCAATACAAAAGATCGTGAAATCATGTACCTGGTATACTCGTTCGATCACTCGTTCTCCTGAGATTCTGTTGCGCCTTATCATACTTCCGTTGCTCGAAGGAGTTGAAACATGGAAAGCCTGGTTTTGCAATATATTTCAAAGTCCATGGTCCTTTGGAGAATATGGTCAGCGAGACAACTCCAAAGATTCTGCTTTGTCAGGCCTTGCACTGCAATCAAATGCGGTGAAGTTTCTAGCACGAAAAAGCAGAGAAAATGATATGGTCTTTCGCAGATAATGACCTGTAATGGGGAAAGCCTAAGAGGGCATTCAATATTTGCCCACCAATTGGTGGCCTTCACAGAGCCGCATTACATCCTAGTGCAGGAACTCTGTCCTACGACAGTGGCAAATATGCCCTTTCGGCGGTGGCTTGCCGCTCAAAAATCATATGGCTCGATTCAGGACTGGTCTTCAACATCGCGCCGACACACTGCGCGCAAATCAATCAATCGAGGGCATTGCATATGACCTACCACCGTAGCAATATCATGAAAGGTTCGTGGATATGGACGCCGATCCAAACATTTCTTGAATTTCAAGTACTTCCTTTAATCCCAGTCGTCGTCAATATCACCATCTTTTGGGGTTCTCGCATGACCGCTACGTATTGAGCTGTGGATTTTGTCGCCTGCGTCTTTTGCTGGACTTAGAACCCTGTGGTCACTTGCTTTAACAGCCCCTACATCAATGAACAGATGCTGAAGATCTGGACATATTATTTAGTTGTTGCCGCGGTCAACACATCAAATAAGATATCAGGCACGAGTATACCTTTGATGCTGGTCTCTTTCCCACCTAGCTCCCTTATCGTAACAATCTGCTTCTTAATGTCGCCATTGCGGTAGATCAAAATAGTTGGCGTGTTCCGTTCTGGATAACCTTCAATGCAAAGATCCGCTCTGATCTCACAGAACTTGATATCTCCAAATTTTCGGGCCACATCTCGCCACAATTCGGTTAGAAGTTGGGATTCAATGTTTGTGCCAAGGGAAGAGGTGAGATGCACGAAGACAAATGCTTTCTTCGAGGCTTCGGTTACGTCGCGTGCATAATCCGGCTTCTGGAGAGGATATACTTGACTGAAGGTACTGGCAGTAGCTATGGTAGATAATTCGGCTAGGCGCTGGTTACTGAGGATGGGCTTATCAGCATGCATTTTGAGCCCCTTGATTGGATTTAGATTCACCGGTACTTGGCTAAGAAAGCATCATCCTCCTCATCTTCTAGCTCTTTAAGCTCGTCAAGGTCTTTGTCTTCAAGCCTGTTTTCGTAGGCCAATTTCTGAGCTTTCAGTAGAGCTTCTTGAATGATTGGTGTAGGAGAGGGAGGCTTCTCCGGAATGATTTTGTGTTTGCGTAAAATATCGTTCCTGTAACGAGCAATTAGAAAACTCCTTAGACAGGGGACTTAGAAAGTACCATTCGGTGTCCGCATTTGGATCATCAATAGGAACATGCACTCGCTCATCCATTATTGGGGTGCTTAAAAGCCTGTATTTCAGATAAATTTCGTTAGAGATGTCGAGTCATTAGTTTCGTGAAAGTAGGACAAAAATGAAAAGCGTAGAAGTCATTGCGCAAGATCTTTATAATCTCGTTCAGGCTGCGGTTTTGTTTGATTGAAGTTCAGGCAGGGCACACTAGAAGGGTTCACCTAGCACTGGGCTAAACCTAGCAGTGGGACAGCCCTATAGGGCTGAAAATTCACATTTCATATTTTATTGCTACCAACGTGTAATTCTTCAACATATCAGCAAAACGATGGC
>JAABUU010001941.1_pt1 | contig 31654 bp, 23 predicted proteins | sample 5559301 | NCBI WGS metagenome assembly JAABUU01 (sample SAMN10711884, study PRJNA513360) | rock metagenome | isolation source: Antarctica rocks | place: Antarctica: Victoria Land, Richard Nunatak white
CGAGTTGACCGCGATCAAGGAGCACGACAAACAGCCCTGGGCCGCACATACGAAGGGCTGTCGCGAGAGATCAAGGCGCATGGAGGCCACTCCGTTGTGCGCCACAAGGCGCCGTACCCCACGCGGCGGGGTACGGCGCCTTGTGGCATTGTCACTAGTATACGTTAGCCGGCGCGGGCTGTTCGCAGGCGAACGGTACGAGCGGTGAACGCGCTACTTAAGCCATGAATTGACGACGCTCCCGTTGGCTTTCACCCAGGCGCTCGCGCCCGTCGCGGGGTCGCTCGCGTTCTTGATGTCGATCTCAAGCGAGCCGAGTTGACTCTGGGTGAGGCTAACGTGGCTGATCAGCTTGTACGCTTGCGGCTGGGCCTTGGCGAAGCCCTTGCTCACGATGCCCGAGAGCTGCTCCGTGCCGCCTATGAGGCCCTTGGGGTCCGTCAGGTAGCGCACGGGGTAGGCGGTGAACATCCAGTGCGGCTTCCACGCGGTGAAAACGCGGATGATGGCCTTGTACTCGTCCATCGTTACCGTCCCCCGTCTGACAACGACGCCCTCTTGACAGCATCGTCGCTCGTCTGGTAGCGTAGCTCATGCGCAACCCTGTTGCACATTGTGGGATCACGATACACCACAAAGGGCTAAAAAGTCAAATGGATATGGATGTGGTGAGTAGTATGAAGAGCGATATTGAGATCGCGCAGGCGGCGCGGCCGCGGCTGATCGTGGAGATCGCCGGCCGGGCGGGACTGCTTGAGGACGAACTGGAACTGTACGGCCGCTACAAGGCCAAGGTGCTGCCCGCCGCGTTCGACCGTCTGCGCGCCACGCCCGACGGCAAGCTGGTCCTCGTCACCGCGATGACGCCGACGGTGGCCGGCGAGGGCAAGACCACTACCACGGTGGGCCTGGGCCAGGCGCTGTGCGCGATCGGCGCGCGCGCCGTCGTCACCATCCGCGAGGCCGCTATGGGGCCGGTCTTCGGCGTCAAGGGCGGCGCCGCCGGCGGCGGCTACTCCCAGGTCATCCCCATGGAGGACATCAACCTCCACTTCACGGGTGACTTCCACGCCATCACCGCCGCCAACAACCTGCTGGCCGCCATGATCGACAACCACCTCCAGCAAGGCAACGCGCTGAGTATAGACGCGCGGCGCGTCACCTGGCGGCGCTGCCTCGACGTCAACGACCGCTCGCTGCGCGGCGTCATCACTGGCCTCGGCGGTCCCGCCGAGGGCGTGCCGCGCGAGAGCGGCTTCGACATCACCCCCGCCTCCGAGATCATGGCCATCCTGTGCCTGGCCGAGGACCTGCCCGACCTCACGGCGCGCCTTGGCCGCATCGTCGTCGGGTACACGCGCGCCAACGAGCCGATCCGCGCGTCTGACCTGAAGGCGCAGGGGGCGCTGACGGCGTTGCTCAAGGATGCGCTCAACCCCAATCTGGTCCAGACGCTGGAGGGCGGTCCGGCGCTCGTGCATGGCGGTCCTTTCGGCAACATCGCCCACGGGACCAACTCAATTCGCGCCACGCGCCTGGCCCTCAAGCTGGGCGGCTACGCGCTGGTGGAAACGGGCTTCGGCGCCGACCTGGGTTTCGAGAAGTTTTGCGACATCGTGGCGCGCCAGACGGGCCTCACCCCCGACGCGGCGGTGGTGATCGCCTCGGCGCGCGCGCTCAAGCTGCATGGCGGCGCGCACAAGAAAGAGCTCGCCACGGAGGACGTCGACGCCGTGCGCGCGGGGATGCCCAACCTGCTGCGCCACGTCGACAACGTGCGCCTGTTCGGCCTGCCCGCCCTCGTGGCCATCAATATCTTCCCGACGGACACGGAGGCCGAGTTGGCTGCTATCGAGGACGGGCTCGCGCGCGTGGGCGTGGCGGCGGCGCGCTCCGATATCCACGCGCGTGGCGGCGAGGGCGGCCGCCGGATGGCCGCGGCGCTGGTCGACCTCCTGGGGCGCGAGCGCGCCGAGTTCCGCCCGCTCTACCCCGACGACATGCCGCTGCGTCAGAAGATCGAGACCGTCGCCACGCGCGTCTACCGCGCCGCGGGCGTCGACTTCGTGGGGACGGCGCCGCGCGACCTGGAGCGCTACGAAAGGCTCGGCTACGGCGCGCTCCCGGTCTGCGTGGCCAAGACGCAGTACTCGTTCTCCGACGACCCCGCCAAGCTCAATGCGCCCGATGGCTTCCGCCTCTCCGTGCGTTCGGTGCGCCTGTCCGCCGGCGCCGGCTTCGTCGTCGCGCTCACGGGGGACATCATGACCATGCCCGGCCTCGGCAAGGTTCCCGCGGCCGAGCGCATCGGCGTGGGGCCTGACGGGCGCATCATCGGGCTGGACTGATGCACGCCGATTCGGACCAGATAGGGCTCGCCGAGGCCAAGTCCGCGTTGCGGGAGACGATCCGCGGCCGGCGCGACGCCATGGATGTCGGCGCGCGCGCCGCCTTGAGCCGGGCGATTATTCAGGATATCATCGGCCTCGACGCGTACCGCCGGTCTCGTGTCGTCATGGCTTACGTCACTTTTGGCAGTGAGCTCCAGACCGGCGCTTTCATCCGCGACGTCCTGGCCGAAGGCAAAACGCTGATCCTCCCCAGGGTCAACCGCGCCAAGAGAGCGCTGGAGCTGTACGAGGTGAGAGAACCGGCGCGCGACCTGGAACCGGGGGTGTGGGGGATTCTCGAACCCAAGCCAGATCGCTGCGCGCGCGTGGAGCTGGATGTCGTCGATTTTATCCTGGTCCCCGGCCTCGCTTTCGACGTGCGGCGCCGGCGCCTGGGGTACGGGGGAGGCTTCTACGATCGGCTGCTAGGGGGCTTGACCGCGCATCCGCCGCTGCGGCGGCCGCCGCTGGTCGCCGGGGCTTTCGAGGCGCAAATGGTCGGGGTTGTCCCCGCCGGCGCGCATGACGTGGAGATGGACATCGTGGTAACCGAGAGCGGGCGTTACCCCACCGACCCCGCGGACTTTGCCTCTTGACACCTCCTTCACGCGTGCGGTATCGTTACTTATGCGCAATGCCGTTGCGCATTTTAGAATCACCACATGGTAACGGGGACGAAAAAGTCAATGGCGACAGGTGAGACTGCCGTGAAGTCCACCAGCGTGGGGACGCGTAACAGCGCGACGCAGGCGGTGCGCAAGGCCGTGCAAGTGCTGAACTGTTTCACCGCGAGCGAGCGGACCAGCCTGGGCGTGACCGAGGTGAGCGCGCTAACGGGTTGGTCCAAGAGCAGCGTATCGCGCCTCCTGGCCGCGCTAGAGGACGGCGGCTTGGTGCGGCAGGACCCCGTGTCCGGCCGCTACGCGCCGGGCCTACAGCTTGTCGCCCTTGCCGGCGCCGCCCTCGCCGGGGACGCGCTGTATCAAGTGGGCCGCCCTCATGTGCTCCGTTTAGCGGCGGAGAGCGGTGAGACCGCCAACCTCTCGGTGCTCGACCAGGGTCAGTTGCTGACCATCGACGAGGCGCCCAGCGCGCAGCTCATCAAGTTCAGCGGGTGGGTAGGCATGCGCCACCCTCTGCATGGCAGTTCCTCGGGTAAAGTCTTGCTCACAGGATTGTCCGACGAGCGGCGCGAAGCGATCCTCGACGCCGGTTTGCCGATCATCACGCCGCGCACGACGACCGATCGGGGCCATTTACTCCGTGAGTTGGATCGCGTGCGTGTCGCCGGTTACGCCCTCAGTGTGGAAGAGTTGGCCGAGGGGCTGACGTCGGTGGCCGCGCCGGTGTGGGATCACAGGGGGGCGGTGACGGCGGCGATCAGCGCGGCCGGCCCCAGCTTCCGCTTCACGGAACGCCACCTGGACGTTTGTATCGCTCTTGTCAAAGAGGTAGCCCTGGACGCCTCGCGCGGGTTGGGCTATCGCGTGCCGGCAGCGTCCTGAGGGTATCCCTCACCCCCCGAACCTCCTCTCTAACCGTGGGAGAGGGGGAGCGAATCGCCCCGGTTCAGTGTAGTTGGAGGTACCCAAGGCATGGTGACAATCGCGCGCCCCGAGGCCACCCACGTCCGCACGCTCCCCGGACGCTACTATTATGACCAGGCCATCTTCGTCGAGGAGCAGGAGAAACTCTTCTCGCGCTCCTGGTACTGCGCGGGCCGCGCCGACGCCATCGCCGAGCCGGGCGCGTTCTTCCTGGCCACGGTCGGCCGTGAGAACATCATCGTGTTGCGCGACCGCTCGGGCGACGTACGCGCCTTCTTTAACGTGTGCCGCCACCGTGGGTCGCGCGTCTGCCTGCAGGAGAGCGGCCGGCTCAAGAACTCCATGCAGTGCCATTATCATGCCTGGACGTACGGGTTGGACGGGCGCCTGATCGGCGCGCCCAATATGAAAGAGGACCCCGACTTCGACAAGGGCGACTTCGGCCTGGAGCCGGTGGCGCTAGAGGTGTGGGAAGGCTTGATTTTCCTCAACGTGGAGCCCGGCGGCGAGACCCTGGCCGACCAGCTCGGCGACATCTATACGCGCTACGCGCGCTACCGTATGGGCGATCTCGCCGTTGGCGCCACCATCACCTACGACGTCAAGGCCAACTGGAAGCTGCTGCACGAGAACTTCAGCGAGTGCGGGCACTGCCCCGTGATGCACCCTGAGTTGAGCGCGCTGGTGCCCAGCTTCAAGGCCGGTGTTGTGTCGACCTATGGAGGCAGCGGCGCCGAGCTTGGCGAGGGTGTGGAGTCTCTGACCCCGACCGGGCGGCGCAGCCGGCCGTCGTTGCCGGGCCTGACGCCGGACGACTTGCATCGCTACTACGGCATGACTACCAACCCGAATCTCTTTCTGAGCTTCCATCCCGACTACGTGCTAACGCATATCCTACAGCCGCTGGCGCCTGACCTCACGCGGGTCGTGTGCGACTGGCTGTTCGACCCGCGTGAGATCGGGGAGCCGGACTTCAGCCCAGCGGACGCCGTCGACACCTGGGACCTCGTCAACCGTCAGGATTGGGAGGCGTGCGAGATGACTCAGGCCGGTATGAACTCGCGCGTGTACGCCGACGGCGGCATCTACGCGCCGCTGGAGGCGCATATCCATATATTCAACGAGTATGTGCTGCGCAAGCTTGGACACAGCTAGGGGGATTCTTATGCGCGAACATGCCCAGGTCGTGATCATCGGCGCCGGGATCGTCGGCTGTAGCGCCGCCTACCACCTGACGCAGCGGGGGCTGACCGACGTCGTTGTGTTGGAACAGGGGCCGCTGTTCGCCACGGGTGGCTCGACCTCGCACGCGCCTGGCTTAATGTTCCAACTCAACGCCTCCAAGATGGTGACGGCGCTCGCCACCTATAGCCGGCAGCTGTATAAGCAAGCGGGAGTCGCCGGCGAGCCCGGCTTCTATGAGTCCGGCAGCGTCGAGGTCGCCACAACACCCGAGCGCTGGGAGGAACTCAAGCGCAAGGCGGGCTACGCCCGATCGTGGGGCATCGAGGCGCGGTTGATCAGCCCGGAGGAGGCGGTATGTAAGGCGCCTCTCCTCGATATCGCGCGTTTGCATGGCGCGCTATATGTGCCGAGCGACGGCGTCGCCAAGGCGGTCCGCGTATCACAATACTTGGGCGAGGCGGCGATGGCGCGCGGCGCCGCGTTTTATGCCGGCACCCGCGTGACCGGTGTCGAGGTCGCCAACGGGCGCGTGCGCACCGTGACAACGTCGCGAGGGCGCATCGAGGCCGAGAACGTGCTCGTGTGCGCCGGCATCTGGGGCCCGGCCATTGGCCGCATGGCTGGCGTGCCCATCCCGCTCAGCCCGATGCAGCATCAATACGTCCAGACCGCGCCGCTGCCCGCGCTGGCCGGTCAGACCGATGAGATCACCCATCCCCTGGTGCGGCATCAGGACCGCTCGATGTACTTCCGGCAACACGGTGAGCGCTACGGCATTGGGTCGTATCGGCACGAGCCGCTGCTGGTCGACGTGGACCGCATCCCGCGCCATGAGGAGACGGCTACACCGTCCATCTTACCCTTCACGGAGGCCGATTTCGCCCCGGCGCTGGCGGACGCCGCCGACCTGATGCCGGCGCTGCGCGGGGCTGAGTTGACCTACAAGATCAACGGCATGTTCTCTTTTACGGCGGACGGCCACTCGCTCTTGGGCGAGTCGCTCGACGTACGCGGCTTCTGGGCCGCCGAGGCGGTGTGGGTCACGCACGGCGGCGGGGTCGGCAAGGTCATAGCCGAGTGGATGATCGACGGCACGCCGAGCATCGACCTGCACGAGGCCGACCTCAACCGCTTCCACGCGCACGCCGTGAGCCGCCCCTACGTACGGACGCGCGCGGCGCAGCAGTACCGCGAGGTCTACGATATCATCCACCCGTTGCAGCAGATGGATCGTCCGCGCAATCTGCGCCTGAGTCCGTTCCACCGTCGCCTGGAGGAACTGGGCGCCCATTTCATCGAGAGCGCCGGGTGGGAGCGTCCGCAGTGGTTCGCCGCGAACGAGGCGGGGCTGACTGGGCAGGACTGGCCGCCGCGGACGGGCTGGGCGGCGCGTCATTGGTCGCCCATCGGCGGCGTCGAACATCAGGCGGCGCGCGAGCGTGTGGCCATGTTCGACCTCACGCCCTTCACCAAGCTGGAAGTGGCCGGACCCGGCGCGCTGGCCTACCTGCAGCGCATCGCCAGCAACAACATGGATCAGCCTGTCGGCAAAGTAACCTACACGGCGATGCTGAACGGGTGCGGGGGCATCGAGTGCGACCTGACGGTGACGCGGCTCTCCGACACGCGCTTCTGGGTGGTGACGGGCGGCTCCGTGGGGATGCACGACCTGGCGTGGCTGCGCCACAACGCGCCGGCCGACGGCTCTGTGCACATAACGGATCTAACCTCGGCCTACTGCTGTGTCGGGTTGTGGGGACCGCGCGCGCGCGATGTGGTGGAGCGGGTCACGGACCAGGATGTGTCCAACGTGGCGTTCCCGTACTTCACCGCCCGGCGCATGAGCGTTGGCTCCGTGCCCGCGCTGTTGGTGCGCGTGTCGTACGCTGGCGAGCTTGGCTGGGAGATCTACGCCCCCACCGAGTATGGGTTAGCCCTGTGGGACACGCTATGGGAGGCCGGCCAACCGTGCGGGGTGACGGCGGCCGGCGGCGCCGCCTTCGAGTCGCTGCGCCTGGAGAAGGGCTATCGCTTATGGGGCGTCGATATCCACCCCGACGACAACCCGCTTGAGGCGGGGTTGGGCTTCGCGGTTCGGTTCAAGAAGGGCGACTTCCTGGGCCGCGAGGCGCTGCTGCGCCTCAAGGAGCAAGGGCTCACGCGCAAGCTGTGCGCCCTGGTGTTTGACGACCCCTGTGCCGTCGCGCTAGGCAAAGAGCCGATCCTCGACGGCGAGCGCACACTGGGCTACGTGACCAGCGCGGCCTACGGCTACACCGTAGGCAAGAGCATCGCCTACGGCTACCTGCCGATCGCGTGCGCCGAGGACGGGACGCGCGTCGAGGTAGAGTACTTCGGCCGGCGCTATGCGGCGACGGTGGCGCGCGAGCCCCTGTATGACCCTGATGGGGCGAGATTGAGGAGCTGAACGCGGCGAGGCTCCCGGGATGTGCATGACGCCTACTACCACGCCAGCGCTGCCGTATAATAGGTCAACACACGCTGGCGTGGCGTACACGTAACAAGAGCAGGTGACCGATGACAGAGCGACGAAGTCCGCTGTACGATTTTCACAGCCGTTCGGCGCGGGAGATCATCCGCGGCGGCGGCGATTTCATGGTCCCGCTGGCCTACACGTCGACCGTCGACGAGCACCTCAACGTGCGCAAGAACGTGGGCATGCAAGACCTGTCGTCGATGGGCGAGATCGACGTGAAAGGGCCGGGCGCCGAGCGCCTGCTGCGGCGTCTGATCGTCAACGAGATCGCCGACATGGAGCCGGGCCAGCTGCGCTACTCGACCATGTGCAACGACGCGGGCGGCATCGTCGACGACATCACCGTCTACAAATTCAACGACGAGCACTTCATGGTCGTGACCAGCTCGGGTCCGCGCCCCAAGACGGCGCGCTGGATCGCGGAACGGGCCACCGGCGTGAGCGCCTACGCCACCGACATCACCGGCGGCATCGCCCTGCTGGTCGTGCAGGGACCGCGCTCGCGGAGCTACCTCAAGACCGTAGTGGAGGACGCCGATCTGGATCGGCTCAAGTTCTTCCGCTTCACGCCCGCGCGCGTCGCCGGCATCGACCTGCTCATCTCGCGCTCCGGCTATACGGGCGAGCTGGGCTACGAGTTGTACACGCCGGCCGAGCAGGCCCTCGTGCTGTGGGAGCAGATCCTGCGCACGAGCCGCGAGTTCAACTTGCAGCCCTATGGCATCGGCGCGATGCAGAGCCTGCGCATCGAGAAGGCCTACCCGCTCTACGGGGCCGACCTCAACGAGGACTACACGCCGTTCCACGCCGGGCTGGACCGCTTCATCGCCTTCGAGAAGCGCGATTTCGTCGGGCGCGAGGCGCTGCTACGCATCCGTGAGCGCGGGCTGGAGCGCCGCTGGGTCGGGCTGGTCGTGGAGAGCGAGGTCCCCGCCGCCGTCGGCGACAAGATCTACAGCGTGAGCGACGTGGCGACGTTCCGCGGCAAGATGTTCAGCGGCAGCGAGGCCGGCGCCTACCGGGACACGCTGCTGTCCGGTGAGCAGCAGGTCGGCCACGTCACCTGTAGCGCCAAAGGGCACACGGTCGGGAAGATGCTGGCCATGGCCTACCTCAACACGGCGCACTCCTGGCCGGGCAACAACCTGATCGTCGAGATCAACGGGCGGCCCGTCGTGGCGCGGGTGTCCGCGACGCCCTTTTTCGACCCGCAGAACGCCCGCGTCCGCGCCAAGCCGCAAGAGGACGACGCGCGCGTCGCTCCGCCGACGAGAGACGGGGCGCCGGATGGCGTTGGTAGTGGCTCCGGCGCGCCGGCCAAGCGGCTGGCGGGCCGGGACAAGGCGCCGGCGGCCGGCCCGAGCGATCGATAAGCAGCGCCATGTATCCGACCTCTACCTCCTTCGACACCATCGTGATCGGCGCGGGCGGCATGGGCAGCGCCGCCTGCTACCACCTGGCGCGCCGCGGCAAACGCGTGCTCGGCCTGGAGCGCTTCGGCATCCCGCACCACATGGGCTCGTCGCACGGCTACACGCGTATCATCCGCCTGGCCTACTACGAACACCCCTCGTACGTGCTCTTGCTGCGCCGCGCCTACGAGTTGTGGCGCGAGATCCAGCAGACGGCCGGGGAACAATTGCTGCACATCACCGGCTCGATCGACGCCGGACCGCCCGACAGTTGGGTGTTCAAGGGCTCGTGGGAGTCCTGTAAGCAGCACGACTTGCCGCACGAAGTCCTGACCGGGGCCGAGTTGCGCCGCCGCTACCCCGGCTACCATTTTCCGTCCGACCTGGCCGCGGTGGTGCAGCCAGAGGGCGGCTTCCTGCTGCCGGAGCGCTGTATCGTCTCCTACGTGACGGCGGCGCAGGCGTTGGGGGCCGAGATCCACGGCTTCGAGACCGTGCTGGAGTGGCAGCCGCGCGGCGACGGCGTCGTTGTGCGCACCGATCGCGCCGCGTACCACGCCGACAAGCTGGTGGTCACGGCGGGCTCCTGGAACCCCGACCTGCTCGACGTGCTGCGGGGGCTGGCCGTGCCGGAGCGGCAGGTGCTGGCCTGGCTGCAGCCGGCGCGGCCGGAGTTGTTCCGGCCCGACGTGTTCCCTGTGTTTAACGTGCTGGTCGAGGAGGGGCGCTTCTACGGCTTCCCCGTCTTTGGCGTGCCGGGCTTCAAGTTCGGCAAATACCACCACTTCGAGGAGGCGACCGCCGCCGACGCGGTCGACCGCGCGGTACACGGCTATGACGAGGCGATGCTGCGCGCGTTCGCGGAGCGCTATTTCCCCGACGGCGCGGGCCCGACGATGAACCTCGAGACCTGCATGTTCACCAACACCGCCGACAACAACTTCATCATCGACCTGCACCCCACCTATCCGCAGGTGTCGTTCGCCTCAGCCTGCTCAGGGCACGGCTTCAAGTTCGCCAGCGTCATCGGTGAGATCATGGCCGACCTCGCCGACACCGGCATAACGCGCCACGACATCAGCCTGTTCCGGCTGGAGCGCCTGACGAGCCCAAGCGACCGCGCGGGCTACGCCACGGCCCCGCTGAACGGGCACGCGCCCTATTCCGCCACGCCGTCGAACGGATATGTCCCCTACGCGGCCGGTCCCCTGGCTCCGTCGAATGGGCGCGCAGGTCACGCGCCGGCGCCTGTGAACGGGCTTGCCAACCACGCCTCGACGCCTACGGATGGACGGCGGCGCTCATTCCCGCGTGCGGAGGATGTGAAGCCCTTCTGGTAGCGTCCAGATGTACCGGGGTTCCGCTCTATAATCGCTGTGATTAGGCATCTAAGCAGGGGTATACTGCCGGTATGATCGTGCTAGAATTCAAGCTTGGGGGTGCCGCCGCGCAGTACGCCGCCCTCGATGAGGCCATCCGTACCACGCAGTTCATCAGGAACAAGTGCGTGCGCAAGTGGATGGACGAGCGCGGGGTGAAGCCCTACGACTTGAACAAGTATTGCGCGATCCTAGCGAAGGAGTACGATTTCGCGGGCAAGCTCAATTCCCAGGCGCGGCAGGCGGCGGCGGAGCGTGCGAGCGCAGCTGTCTTGCGTTTCTACCAGAATTGCCGCGCGAAGAAACTGGGCACGAAGGGCTATCCCCAGTTCCAGAGGGATTGCCGCAGCGTCGAGTACAAGCAAACCGGGTGGACACTGGACGCGGCGCGCACGCGCCTGACCCTGCCGGACGGCTTCAAGGCCGGCACGTTCCGGCTCAGGGGCACGCGCGACCTCCTGGGCTACGCGCTCGACCAAGTCAAGCGCGTGCGTGTCGTCAAACGCGCCGATGGATACTACGCGCAATTCGGCGTCGCCGCCGAGCGGCGCGTAGCGTCGGTGGCAACGGGCCATGCGGTCGGCATTGACCTGGGCTTGGCGCACTTCTATACCGACTCAGAGGGCGCGACCGCGGAGAATCCGCGCCACCTGCGGCGGTCGGAGAAAGCATTGAAGCGCCTGCACCGGCGCGTGTCATCCAAGGTCAAGGGGTCGAAGAATCGGGCCAAGGCGCGGGGCCGGTTGGCGAGGAAGCACTTGAAGGTTAGTAGGCAGCGTAGAGACTTCGCCGTGAAAGCGGCGCGGGCGCTGGTCATGTCCAACGATGTGATTGCCTACGAGGACTTGCGGGTCGCGCATATGGTCAAGAATCGTCGCCTGAGCAAGAGTATCAGCGACGCGGGGTGGCGGGCGTTCGTGACGTGGCTCGACTATCTGGCCCAGGTGTACGGCAAGGTCGTCGTGGCCGTCCCGCCGCACTACACGAGCCAGGATTGCTCAGGGTGCGGGGAACGTGTCAAGAAGACGTTGTCGGAACGGACACACGTTTGCCCGCGCTGCAAAACGACCCTTGACCGGGACCACAACGCGGCGCGCAACATCTTGGCGCTTGGGTTGCGCCGACTAGCAAAAACTACGGCGGGGCACGCCGAACGTAACGCTTGGGGACAGTCTGCCCTCTATTCACCGGGGGCAACCCCGGTGAACATGGCTGCTGGGTGAGCCAAGAATCCCACGGCTTCAGCCGTGTGGAGTGTCAACTCGCTGGATATGCCGTGGAGTGCGCCTTAAAGGCGTGCATAGCACGGAATGTCAAGAGGGGTGACTTCCCTGACAAAGAGATCGTGATGCGAAGCTACACTCATGATCTCCAACAGCTTGTTATTATCGCCGGCCTCAAAGCAAAACTAGATGCGGATAGCAAGTCTGATCCTAGCCTCACAGCAAGCTGGGCTGTGACGATGAATTGGAAGGAAACGTCGAGATACCAGTTCCGAAAGCAGATTGAGGCCCGCGACCTGATAAAGGCAATAAGTGACCCATCCAGCGGAGTATTGATATGGCTAATGAAGTACTGGTAAATGATATTTCTGGCGGGCAACGGTATCCGCTCCTCTATGAAGGAAAGCTTTTGCTCGAGTTGCTTGATGAGGAGAAGGGCATACCGATAACTGCCGCCTTCTGGCTCTTGGATTCTGAGAACCGGACGTGGAGATATATCCTCGCCTCACCGATTGTTGACACCCAGGGTCCTCTCGAAGCATATAAAATCCTATACAAGATCTTTCAAATTTATAATAAGGAGGCAGAGTGGTGGCCTTACGAGAAAGTAAGGTCGCATGCAGAGTGGTGGCCTTACAAGAAAGTAAGGTCGCATGCAGAGTGGTGGCCTTACAAGAAAGTAAGGTCGCATGCAGAGTGGTGGCCTTACAAGAAAGTAAGGTCGTATAAAGAGGAAGCAGGGCTAGGGATAGGGCTCACACTGCAGGATATTACACTGGTAAGCCCGGATGAGCCAGTGGTGAAACTATTGCGCACGGTAGTGAAGACTCCTCCAATAAGCACCTCCCCCATTCATTTCGCAGGGAACTCTATTAACAATATGTTCATCGACGATGCCTATATCTACCGTATGTTGCCGAAGTCGCCCCGTGATCACCCCCCAGAGTGATGTCCTGTAAGTCGTACTTTCACGGTGAGGGGCTCGTAGTTGTGCTTGGGTCGAGCTAACAGAGCGTGTTACCAGCACACTCTGGTCGACAACTTACTGGGCGCTAGCTAGGATTTGTGGTTGCCATATACCTTTTACAGGTTTAGCCGCGCGGCGAACTGGGCTAATGTGGTGGCGCCGGCGACGCGCACGCGGGGCAACTCGTAGGGCGCGCGCGCGTCTTGCTGTGTGCCGGGTGTGACGGGGTCGAGTACGGCGCCGATGTAGCCGTAGCGCACCAGGATGGTCCGGATGCGCGCCTGCGCGGCGAGCGTGCCGGAGCGGAACGGCGCGCCGGAGGGGTAGGCCATGAACTGCACGGCGCGATGGATGCGCCCGGCCAGGACGGCGCGCGAGAAGCGCAGCTCGTAGGCGTCGCGGTCGGCGTCGAGCAGGCCGAGGTCGGGGTGGCTGACCGTGTGCGACTCCATGTCCATCCCCGCCGCGGCCATGGCCTCGACCTGGGGCCACGTCACGTAGGTGTTGACGCCCAGCGTCGTGCCGACGAGCCCGGTGATGATGTAGAACGCGCCTACCATGTGGTAGCGCCGCAGCAGGGGGAAGGCGTCGGTGTAGCTGTCCGCGTAGCCGTCGTCGAAGGTGAGGATGACCGGGCGCGGCGGCAGCAGGCGCCCGTAGTAGAGCGTATTGAATAGGTCGACGAGCCTGATCGCGTGGTAGCCGTGCGTGGACAGGTAAGCCAGCTGCGCCGTGAAGTCATGGGCCGTCACCGTCAGGTCGACCTGGGAGTAGGCCAGCGGCGGCGTGTCCGAGACGTGGTGGTACATCAGGATGGGCACGCGTACGGCGGAAGCGGGCGGGACGGGCGGAGGGATGATCGGCGCCTCCGGGTCGAGCGGGCCGCCCTGCGCGACGCGCCAACCGGCCGGCGTGCGCGTGAGCGTCGCGTTGAGGTTGCGCAGCAGCGTCAGCACGTCGGGCTGTCCGCCGTGGCGCCAGGTCAGGTCGAGGGTGAGGGGGATACGGACGATGGAACCGGCGCCTTGTGGCGCGCCGAGCGTGACACCGCGCAGGCGCACCGGGGCGAACTTGCGCTGGTAGTACGTCGCGTAGCCCGCATGGCCGCCCCAGCCCGCGCGCGCGGCAGGCGTCAGCAGGCGCCACATCGCATCGTAGCGGCCATTGGCGAAGGCCGTTGCGTAGGCGCGCAGGGTAGCGACAGCCGAGGAATCCGTGATCGACGGCGTGTTCGTTGCACGCCCCGAGCCTACGGCTGACGTCGCATGGTCCCTTTGCGGCGCGCTTGGCGCGACAGCGATGAGTGTTGCTAGCAACAGACCCGTGAGCCGCCGCGGTGTGGTGGATGGTGATATTGGACACATAATAGCGCTAGTGTAGCAAGGATAGACGTACCGGGCGACCATCCTGTTGCGCGCCAATCGCGCATACTAGTAGGTATGAAAGTTGAATTACACTCCCACACGCGGCACTCGCGCGACTGCCTGCTCTCGTACGACGCCATCATCGACGTGTGCCGGCGACGCGGCATCGGCGCGCTGGCTGTGACCGACCACAACGAGATCAACGGCGCCTTCGCGCTCCAGCAACGGGCCCCTTTCCCCATTATCGTGGGCGAGGAGATCTTCACGACGCAGGGCGAGATCATAGGCCTCTTCCTCAAGGAGTACATCCCGCGCGGCCTCTCGGCGCGCGACACGGTCGCGCGCATCAAGGAGCAGGGCGGGTTGGTCTACGTGCCGCACCCCTTCGACTCGTACCGCAAGGGCGCCATCGGCCGCGAAACGCTCGATACGATCCGCGCCGGCGTCGACCTGCTCGAAGTGCTCAACGCGCGCAACATCCGCCACGAGGACGACGAGAAAGCGTCGCGCTACGCCGAGGAACACGATCTCGTCGTGGCCGCCGGGAGCGACGCGCACTCGGTCGGCGAGTTCGGCAACGCCTACCTGGAGATGGAGCCGTTCGACGGGCCGCGCGACTTCCTGGAGAAAGCGCGGCGCGGCCACATCGGCGGCCGGCACTCCAGCAACCTGGTCCACCTGTTTTCGTCATATGCCAAGGCGCATAAGCGGATCGCCAAGCGGCTGGGAGCGAGCGCGTGACGCTCGGGTTAAAGACATAGCGCGGCCATAGGCCGCGCTATGTCCTTCGCTCGTCCAACTCGTGGCGCAAGTGTTCCAATTCCGCGCGCGCTTGTTGGAGTTCCTCGTCGCGGCGCCCGAGTTCTTCGTCGCGGCGCCGCAGTTCCTCCGCGACCTCGCCTTCGTGGAGCATACGGCGTCCGTCGTGCGCGTAAACGGTGGCGCGCACGCCCTCCAGCCCGATCTCGACCGCGGTCCGCTCGCTGCGCCAGTGACCGTTCGCGCCCTGCTCCCAAGGTTGGTAGACTCCTTCCACGAGACGCCAGGCGCGGATTCTCTCCGGCATGAATTGGCCGGTTGGATCGAGCGCCAGGTATTCGGGAACACCCGCGTGGGCGTAGCTGTAGCCTTTGCCGCGCGGCAGGTCGAGATCGACCTCGTAGGTCGACTCGCTCAGGACCTCGATGATCAGCACGGGCGGCCCATCGGCTGCCAGCGTCAGCGAGCCGCGGCTCGGGTCGATGGGTCGCGGGTAGACGAATATATCCGGGTACGTGCGGTAGAGGGTCCCGTCGGCGCGCATACAGCCCAGGAGCGCCATCTGGCTCAATGCCCGCCAGGGACTGGTCCCATCGGCCAGTCGATAGAGGCGCGCGATTTCGTTGATGCCCCAACGTAGGTTGGTGATTGTCGTCTGATGCAGGTCGGTCCCCAAGACGCTCTCCTCGGTATCATCGGGTGGCCATACCGCTGACGCGTGCGGCAACGGGTATGGCCGGGTCTGTGTCTCGCTTGCCATGGCGCCTCCTCCTTCTCATGATGTACTGTACCGCATATCCGTCCCGTGGTGACAACCGAGCGGTGTCTCGAACCTTCAGGGTCCGGTTCCTGCCATGATCCGTGGTGGGGACAGTCAGGGTCCGTGAATTGTTGGGGCATAACCGTGTTCGTCGAACTCCACGTGCTGTGGTTGGCGGGGGTCTGGGGGGAGGCATCTCCCCAGGCTCCCCCGGAGGGGGCGGGGGGGGCGAGAGAAGGCAACCTTTCATGGACCGTGGGGACAGGTTCGCGGTACCTGTCCCCCATCATGTATGGTGTATAACGAATAGAGACGACAAGACAGTGAGGAGTGGAAGATAATGGCGGGAGAGAGCCGTTTTGGGTTGACCGGGTTGGCGGTCATGGGACAGAACCTCGCGCGTAACGTGGCGCATCACGGCTTTCCGATCGCCGTGCACAACCGCACGACCGCGAAGACCGATCAATTCTACAAGGACTTCGGGCACGAAGGTCCGATTACGGCCACACACACGATCGAGGAGTTCGTGGCCGCCATCGCGCGCCCGCGCCCGATCATGATCATGGTCAAGGCCGGCAAGCCCGTCGACGCCGTCATCGCCGAGCTCGTGCCCCACCTCGACGAAGGCGACATCATCATCGACGGCGGCAACTCGCTTTTCACCGATACGCGCAGGCGCGAGCAGGACCTCGCGGCCAAGGGCATCCGCTTCCTTGGCGTCGGCGTCTCTGGCGGCGAGGAAGGCGCGCTCAACGGACCCAGCATCATGCCTGGCGGCCCCAAGGACGCCTATGACGTAGTCGCGCCGATCCTGACCGCGATCTCCGCGCACGTCGACGGCGTGCCCTGCTGCACCTATATCGGCCCCGACGGCGCCGGTCACTACGTCAAGATGGTGCACAACGGCATCGAGTACGCCGACATGCAGCTTATCGCCGAGGCCTACGACCTGCTCAAGAACGCGTGTGGCTACTCCGCCGAGGACCTGGCCGACATCTTCGAGCAGTGGAACGAGGGCGACCTCGACTCGTACCTGATCCAGATCACGGCCGAGGTGCTGCGCAAGAAAGACGCGTCCACGGGCAAGCCGCTCGTGGACGTGATTCAGGACCAGGCTGAGCAGAAGGGTACCGGCCGCTGGACCGTGCAGTCGGCGCTCGAGTTGGGTGTGCCCATCACCGCCATCACCGAAGCGGTCTTCGCGCGCGTGCTCTCGTCCCTCAAGGACCAGCGCCAGACGGCCTCCCATGTGCTGCCCGGCCCCAAGGCTGACCCGCGTCAGCGTGACCAGGCGCTGGTCGACGCGGTGCGCGACGCGCTCTACGCCTCTAAGATCGTGGCCTACGCGCAGGGTTTCGAGCAGTTGTCGGCCGCGTCGGCGGAGTACAAGTGGGGGTTGCGCCCCGGCGAGTTGGCCACGATCTGGCGCGGCGGCTGCATCATCCGGGCGCGCTTCCTTAGCCGCATCAAGGACGCCTACGACGAGCATCCCGACCTGAAGAACCTCCTGCTAGCGCCGTACTTCACGGACGCCGTGACCGGGTCGCAGGACGCCTGGCGGAGGGTCATCAGTCTCGCCGTGGAGCAGGGCGTGGCGACGCCGGCCTTCTCCTCGTCGCTCGCCTACTACGACGGCTATCGGCGCGAGCGCGGTCCGGCCAACCTGATCCAGGGGCTGCGCGACTACTTCGGGGCGCACACTTACCAGCGCATCGACAAGTCCGGTACTTTCCACATGCGCTGGGCGCAGGACGGCACGGAGGAGCAGACGTCGTAGATCCCCTCACCCCCTGCCCCTCTCCCGCCCGTAAGAGAGGGGCAAGGGGTGAGAGAGCGAAACCTCGGAACGGCGGCGTAGCCGTCGGCTAGTGAGGAGGGATGATGTATCAAAGCCACTTATACGATTTGGACGAGCTAGCACAATCAGTTCGGGATAAATTCTCGCAGGCGTACATTCGCGAGGCGATTAATGCATACCGAGGGGGAGCGTATCGTTCCGCTATCGTGTCAACTTGGGTCGCTGTCACCTACGATGTTCTGGTTAAGATAACGGAGTTAGCCAACCAGGGTGACGGGAGGGCAACTGCTTTTGCTAACCAATACAGGAAAGCCCTCAAGGAATACAACGATGCTAACACTAAAGCCGCCAGCTTAAAGAAGCTACAAGCCATCGAGAACGAACTGCTCGACAAAGCAAGGTCTGAGTTTCAGTTTATCAATAGCCAGGAATATGTTGATTTGAGCCGTCTCAAGGATGACCGTAATCTTTGCGCCCACCCCGCTTTTGCTGAAGAAAATACTTTGTTTCAGCCGACCCCCGATCTTGTACGCGTACATATTGTCCATGCCATCGTACATCTACTTCAACGCTTACCAATTCAGGGGAATACCGCGATCGCCCAAATAACCAACGCAATAACGCGTCCGTCCTTCCCGAATGCGATCGAGGATGCAGTCAGAACATTGCGCGAGTATCTGGATCGGGTTAAAGAGCCGGTAATCCGTAGGTTAGTTTCCATTCTTGTGAAGGCCGTATTGCGAGGGGATGTCCCGGAAGTGTTGGGGTACGAAAGTTCCGTCCTAAACGCGCTAGTTGCTATATCGCACATTCATCCTGCTCTATACAAGGAGCAGATGAGGGAAACGTTAGGTGAAGTGGGGCCAACTCTAGACGATAGCCGTCTCCCCGCATTATTCTCACTCATTGGTGCCGATCATGAGTGTTGGTTATGGCTGAGCGACGCAGCGAAGGTACGCCTCAAAACAATAATAGGAAAATATACTGCCAGCGATCTAATTAAGGCCAATGCTTTCGATGCGTTGTTGATAGACGACCTCAAGTCACCTTTACTCCATGCATTTGCAGAGCTATCCGACATTGAAAAGAGAAGTATTATATCGACAAGTCCGCATGCCGAATTCGCTGGCGCTGCTGTAAGACTCTATGCGGAAGCGCGCAGTTACCGGGATGCGGGTCAGCTTGGGCAGAACGTACTACTGCCGATGGCCGCCCACCTATCACCTGATCAGGTCATAGACGTGATAGAGGCAGTCATTGAGAACGGCCAAATAAGTCAAGCTATGGAGACATCTCCCATCATTGAGGAGTTCTTCGACGGGACGACAAAACATTTGGGCTCGACACGAGATAAATGGCAAGAATTGCTTGACTATTGGGCAGGACTGTCCTATCCATCTCCAGCAAGCAAAAATACTGGATTGCTTAATAGATTGCGTAATCATGGAATCTGCCCCAAGTAGTCCATCGAAGTAAGGAATACGTACGTTAAAAGTGCTTATGACTTGCCGTAAAGGACGCAGCGCATTCCTGATGCAGCATTCGCTATCATTACTACAGTCTGAGACTTGCCTTGTAACTGTACTGTGATCACGAACGACATGGACGACATACCCGATACCTTCTTACTGACAACTGCTCGTGTTTTCTCAACCGCAGTAGTACAATAGCCGTGATGGATAGTATAGATTGCGTTCATGCTGGCAACACTACAATCGAATTAGTGCGTGGCGACATCACGACGGTGGCGGTCGACGCCATCGTCAACGCCGCTAACACCAGCCTGCTCGGTGGGGGCGGGGTCGATGGCGCGATCCACCGCAAGGGCGGCCCGGCCATCCTGGAGGAGTGCCGTAAGATCGGTGGATGCAAGACAGGCGAGGCGGTGATCACGACCGCCGGGAACCTGCCGGCGCGCTACGTCATCCACGCGGTTGGTCCTGTGTGGAACGGTGGCGCGCATGGTGAGCCGGAGTTGCTCGCCAGCGCCTACCGTCATTCACTACGCATAGCGGAGGAACACGACCTGGCCTCGATTGCTTTCCCCTCGATCAGCACGGGCGCCTACCGCTACCCGATCGCGCTGGCCGCGCCGCTGGCCCTACAAACGGTGGCGGCGTCCCTGCGCGCGGACCCCGAGGGGAGCCTGCGTCGCGTGCTGTTCGTGCTCTTCAGCGACGCCGACCTCGCCGCGTACCGCGAGGCGCTGGCGGAGGTGATGTCGCGCCTATCGTAAACGGGGTTCCGAAGCGGCGCGCTCGTTCGAGGCTTGGTCAGCGTTTGGGATGAGCCGGCGTGGGAGTGGGGAGTGGCGTTTTGCGCGGCGCCTGCTGCCCTGTCGCCGCGCGCACCGCCGGCTTGCGCTTGATGGTCGCGCGGCGTAACGTTTTGTGCGATACCGTGCGGGTGGGCGCTTTATAGGCCGGCTTACGCGTCGATGGACGTGACGGGCAGGTGATGGCGGCGGCGCCGGTCAGCGTTGTGGTCAGGCTATAGGCGCGGCCGAGGCGCAACAAGACATGCACGGTGTAGCGTGTGTCCACGCCGACGTTGAACGCGGCGTCGTACGTCTTTCTCTTGTTGCCGTCGCCGTCGCGCAAGCGGGCCTGAACGAGGGCGATGTGCAAGCGCCCGCAACTCGTTGAGGCCGCGCGCCACCCAACCTCGTGGAGGTCCAGCCGCTTGCCCTTGCGCGTGTCGGTGTAGCGCAGCCAGCCGCTCAACCGCCCGCGCCCGTCGCGTCGCACCTGCACGTCGAGCCGGACAGCCTTGCGCAGGGCCGACCCATACACCCTGATCAGGGGCGGCGCCTGCGGGGTTTTCCTGGACGGCTTTGTCTGTACGTGGCGCGATGATTGGTGCGTGGAGGCGCGCCGGATGACTGTCGCCTTTCTGAGATGCGCGATCGCGGTCACCGTCGCCCTGGGCTGACGGAGGGTCAGCGGCGCGATGGTGATCGGCGGTGTCGTCGTCGCGGACGGCGTTGGCGTAATGCTGTAGGGCGCGCAGGCGAAGCTCGGCCACTGGCGCGGCGCTGGTGGTACGGCCGTGGACGTGGGTAATGGAGTGGACGATGGCGCCGCCGTCGCCGCGTCCGTCGCGGTCGGGGATGCCGTCGCGGACGCGCTCATCGTCGCCGCGGGTGTCGCGGCCGCCGGTCCGCTGGTCGCGGTGAGCGTGGGCGTCGTTGTTCCCTGGATGGTCGTCGTCGCGCTAGCGGACACCGTGGCCGTCCCCGACATCAAGCTGGGGGTTGTCGTCGCGGGCGCGGTCGCCAGCGCGGAGGGCGTCGCGGAGGTGGCCTGCGTGCGCGTGGGGATTGCCGTCGCCGTCGTCGCCGTCGTCGCCGTCGTCGCCGTCGTCGCCGTCGTCGCCGTCGTCGCCGTCGTCGGCGTGCCGGATGGCGTGGTCGTCGGCGTGTCGGACAGCGCGCTTGTCGGTGTCGTGGTCGGGCTGTCCGTGGCGACTGGGGACGGCGTCGGTGATGGTGGGAAGAGGACGCTCTGCATCAACGGCGCGGCCAGCGTGCTCCAGTCGCTCCCGAGCACGCCGTAGTTTTCGCGCTGCCCGTAACAGGTCTGCCAGTGGTTGCCGGCATAGGACCAGGAGTCGGAGTAGGTCCCGTTGACCGGCCAGTAGCTCCAACCGATCGCGCCGGGGATACCGTTGGACGGATCGCCGTTGTTCACATACTGCGTGACGGCGCTGAACCAGGCGCCGGCGCTGCCGAAGGCCGTGTCGACGATGCAGTTGTTAGCGTGCGTGCAGGTCCCGAACTCGCCCACCCACAGCGGGGCGCTATAGGAGTGGGCCGGCGTGGCGACGAGGTAGCCGAAGGCGCGCAGCCAGGCGGCGCGCATCGTGTCGGTGGACACGTTGTTGTTACTGTTGCTGAAGCGGTAGTCGTGGGGCGAATAGACCAGGTGGTCGCCGCCGCCGGGCGCGGTGAGCGCGACGGGGTCGACCGCCGCGCCCTGCAAGTTCTCGCCCCAGCCGTCGTCGGGGAAGCTGCCGTCGCCCTGCGGGAACGTCGATACCCCTTCCACGACGATCAACCAGTGTGGGTCGATGGAGAGCAGCGCGGCGCCGGCGGCGCTGGCCGCCTGCTGCCAGTCGGTGTCGTTGTTGTTGGCGCCGCCGCACGCGCCCCAGTGGCCGGACGCCAGGTAGCCGGCGCAGGTCGAGGGCTGATGCGCCGAGTGCGGCTCGTTGCGCAGGTCCAGTCCCGTGACGTAGGGATCACCGGCGAAAAAGGCGCCCAACTTGCGCCAATCGTCGAGCCAAGATTGCGGGGTGTAGCAGCTGTAGGGCTCCGCTGTCGCCGCGCACGTCTTGTCGGTGTACCAGAGGCCGTTCTCCTGCGGACCCCACGCGGCCTGCGAACGGTGGTCGTCCAGGATCACGTAGAGGCCTTGGCCGCCGGCGTAGTCGACGATCGTCTTCAGGATGGTCAGGGCGTCGAGCCCGTAGAGACCGCTGTTGGGACCGAGCGCGTCGGCGCCGCTGTTGGGCAGGCACGACAGGTGCGCGCAGATCGGTCCGAGCGCGCTCACAACCGGGTCGCGCTCGATGAGTTCGTCGGAGAAGGGGATGCGCAGGGCGTTGAAGCCGAGGGCCTTGATGCGGTCGACGATAGCCTGATACGACTGGTAGCGCAGGCCGCCGGCGACGAAATCGTTGGAGTCAAAGCCGTACCAGTTGACGGCGTGGAGCGTGACCGGCGCGCCGCTGGCGTCGACGATCTGTGTCCCGCAGGTGTGCAGATAGGGTGCGGGCCCGTCGCCCGCGCACCCGTCAGCCCCCGCTGGGGTCCTGCCGGTGAAGGGGCCGGCGAGCGTCAGTGCGAGGGCCAGCAGGGCGGCGACGAGGCGGACCCACTGCCCTCCCCTACGCGCGGTCTTCGCGCCTATAGGGGAGGACCGCCGTCGCGCGTCTCCAATAGTCAGCCGCACGTCTGCCCCCAATCTATGCCTTGTGCCTAACCATGGTCGGATGTACAGGCAGTATAGCGACGGTTACAATGAATGTTGTGGAACGAGCCAATAATAATGAATCGACGAACGGAGCCGCACGCGCGGCGGCGTACGACGCGCTGGTGGCGCGGGCGCAGGCGTGCCGCCTGTGTCCGCGCATGGAGGGGCGGCGGCGCGTGCTGGGCGCGGGCAATGGGCCGCTCGACGCGCGCGTGCTCTTCGTGGCTGAGGCGCCCGGCCGCCTGGGCGGGGATCGCACGGGTGTGCCGCTTGTCAGCGACCAGAGCGGACGCAACTTCGCGCGCCTGCTCGAGGCGGCCGGCTGGCGGCGCGACGAGGTCTTCGTGAGCAACGCCATCCTGTGCAACCCGCGTGACGTCCAGGGGCGCAACGACGCGCCGGCGCGCGTGGAGATACGCAATTGCTCCACGCACCTGCGCGACCTCTTGACGATCCTCGACCCGCCTTACGTCGTGGCGTTGGGCCGTGTAGCGCTCGACGCGCTGGCGCTGATCGCCCCGCACACGATCGCGCTGCGCCGCGACGTCGCCACGGGCGTATCGTGGGACGGCCGTACGCTCGTGCCCCTCTACCACCCCGGCCCGCGCGCCCAACTGCACCGACCCTTCGCGCGACAGCAGGAAGACGTCGTACGGCTGCGCGCGCTAGTGGACTCTGGGCGCCCCAGACTTTGATGATGGACCACGACGCGGTATGCTATGCAAGAGGACTGCTCGGGTAGCTCAGTGGATAGAGCACTGGTCTTCGGAACCAGGTGTCGTAGGTTCGAATCCTATCCCGAGCGCCAAAAATGTTCGGCCCAGTACCATACGGTGCCGGGCTGAACCGCGTCTTTGACCCCTTTTACCGAATAGATGCCGTCGGGTCTGTCTCGCCGGTGGGAGGCGTCCGCAAATCGTCCGCATTCGTCCGCACATCGTCCCCGCCGAAGACGATCTGGCTGATCGCCCGCGTCAGTTCGCGCCGTCGGTGCGGGAGGACATGGGCGTAGATGTCGGTCGTGATCGAGGTCCGGGAGTGACCCAAAAGGTCGGACAGCGTCCTGATGTCCTGGCCCGCGCCGATGGCGAGGCTCGCCACCGTATGGCGGATGCCATGGATGCCGATATGCGGCGCCCCCGCCCGCTTAACTAGCTCACCATACTGGCGGTAGAGATTGCGCGCCATGATCGGTGGGCCCACCTCCGAGGCGAAGACAAGGCCATGGTCACGCCAGACATCCCCGAGGGCTAGTCGTCGCTCGTTCTGACGGACGCGGTGCGCCCGCAGGGCGTCGATGACGACAGGCTCCAGGGTTATCACGCGACGGCCGGCCCGCGTCTTCGGCGTCGAGAGGCTCATCTTCGTGCTGAGGGAGACATACGTCTGACACACGTTCATGGTCCCGTGCTCAAAGTCGATGTCTTGCCAGCGCAGACCAAGAGCCTCGCCCCGCCGCATCCCCGTCAGCGCCAGGAGCAACCAGATCGGGCCGTAGTGGCTCGCCTGAGCCACCTCAAGAAACCGGCCTAATTCCTCGCGGTTCCATGTCGCCTTGGGCTTGCGCTCGTACTTCGGTGGAGTGACCGCGTCACAGACATTGCGCGAAACCAGGCCAAGGCGCAGGGCCATATCGAAGGCTTGACGCAGGCGCTGGTGACAGAAGACGACCGACCGCTGTCCAACCCCTGCGGAGAGCCTGTCGGCGTAGAACGTCTGCACCTGTGCGGGTGTGAGCTTTTGCAGCGGGATGTTGCCCAAGCCGGGGATGAGATGCTGTTCGACCGTATTGCGGTAGCGCAGGGCCGTAGTCTCGCGGCAATTGTGCGCGACGTGGGTTTCCAGCCAGTAGCGCAAGAGGTCGCCCACGGTCTGGGCGGAGCGGTCCACGAAAGTGCCTCTCTCGATCTCTGTTTGCCACCGGGCCAGGACCACCTTTGCCTCACGCCTAGTTGGGAAGGTTTCCGACCGTTCGCGTCGCTTACCGGTGATCGGGTCTTTGCCCAAATCCACCGACGCCACGTAGACGACGCCGTCCTTGCGCTCCCGCTTCCTGATATACGCGCCCGCCATATCAAACCTCCTATGCGCCTACTACGCGCTCTGTGTGGACCCCATAAGCGTGGACAGGTACTCATCGAGACACTGGCGCGGGACCAGCACCCGCTTGCCGACACGCACGCTTTTGATGTCCCCTCTGTTAATCAGCCGTCTCGTATAGGTGACGCCAAGACTGAGCGTCTTGGCGACATCGGCCACCGACAAGCACGCTTTCTCTTCCATCGTCGTGTTCATCCTCGACATCCTCCCTGTCCCTGCTGCACAGTACCGCAGCCGGCGCAAACGCGCCGGAGTTCTCAACCATACGTCGCGGGCTCGCCATGCCCCGTATGAATATGAATCGGCTCGTTGAGATAGGCGTGGAGCGTGGCGCAGGGGCCGGCGGTAACGCGCCAGATGCGCGCCTGTGCGACGCGCTCGGCCACCTCGGCGCGCGTCGTCACGAGTAGGTCGAGGGGGCGCGTCCCGACGTCTCGCGGGAATGTCTCGTTGAGGTGGAGTACCTCCCATCCACGCTCGTATCCGGTCGTCACGACCAAGACCGTCACTTGATCCCGTCCCGTGCCCGCGCGGTACGCGCCGTACCGCGCCAGCTTTGCTTGCAGGGCGTCTAAACGCTTCGTGCCTCGATCGACCTCCACGAAGAGCTGCCGCCCGCCATCCGGCCCCGCATACCGCGCTTCGGCGTCCGGGCGTAGCGTGCAGAGATCCGGGCCATCCTCATACGGCTGAGTGCAGGCCCACTCGCCCCGCCACGCTAGCTCCGCGCTCGTCGCGTGGGCCGCGTCCAGCAGCGTCAGGTAGACCGCATTGATCCCGTCGGTGTGCGCCAGATTCCCCCGCGCGAAGCGTAGGCCGCGCCGCTTCTTCGCGGTCTCGACCCTATCGTCCAACACGCCATGGATGCGCCGGTAGGCCTCGGGCGTGACGCCGACCCGCGCGGCGAGGAAACGCAGGCCGCGCGTCGTCACAACATAGCGACGTACGCGACGGTTATGAACCGGGGAAGCGGCCCGACAGCGGGCGCGCCGGCCACGCTGGCGCGGGGGCATCCAGGTCGCGACGAGATGGTGGCGGCACAGCAGGCCCAGCACATCCCAGCTATCGACGGCGTTTAGGGCGCAGGCACGGGCAATGTCCACCGCCGACAACAAAGGATGCGCCCCGACCACGTCGAGGATCTCGACGCCCCGGGGCGGGATCACCAACGCAAGAAGGGCGGGACTCCCTGATTCGCCGGCAGCCTGACGCAGCGCATCAGCGCGCTGCTGAAGTCGTGGAGATCGGACGTGCGTGGCGCCGTCGTCGGCTTGTTCGCCGCTGTGCGCTAAAGGCGCTCCGATACGCGCATGTGCTAGCCCCGCACTCACCTGGTCTAACGCGGCGAGTAGGGGCCGCGTCGCGCCGTGCAGTCCAGTCCCGCGCCATGGGGCATCGAGCAGGCCATCCCGATCTATCTCCGCGCGGGTCGTCCATATAATGCCGGGTCGATAGCCCGGCGGCACGCGGTCGGCAGCCGTCGTCACCACAAGCACGGGCGGGACGCGGGGGCCACGCGGGCCGTTGTACGTCGGGGACACGGACAGGAGATCCAGGTGCGCCAGTTGCTCGGATAACACCGCCACTGGCACGGCGCCATCGCCGTCCCAGACGAAGCCAAACGGCCGACGATCCGCGCGTGACCCCGACAAGCGAATCGCGCCTTCTCCGTCAAGGTACAGCACGCGACGCTGGGAACCTCGCGTGTAGGGCCAAGGGACGGGCCAGGCGCGCGCGTCTTCGAGGGCGGCGTCCCGTGCCAGCAATGAGTGATGGAGCGCGAGCAGGACGCGTCGCCCGGCAACAAGGCGGTCCAGGCCGGGTAGACGCCGCAGCAGGGCGCGGTCACCCAATCCGTAGCGCGCGGCGAGGGCCGCAGGGTTGGTTTCCTCCCCGGACGCCGCAGCCGCGATTCCAATAGGCGTCAGATAGTACAGATGCGCCCGTGACACGGGCAGGTGGACGCACTCGATCAGCCCCGCGTCGGCCAGGCGCCGCAGATGTGCCCGCGCGGCGCGGTCGTGCGTCCCCGTGAGTAGGGCTAGGTCCTCCGCGGTTAGGAAGGGGTAGCGCGCCAATGTCCACAGCGTCTCGTCTATTTTACGCATGGGTCCATCCTTTTTCACGTCATACCTCCATTACATCTTGTCGCCGTCGAGGCGCAGGGGCAGTTGCTGTGCGCCCGACGCGGGAACGACCGGTTGGGGGGAGGGATCAGAGACGCCGGATGCGTCCATCGACGGCAGGGGCAGGCGGTTGCGCCGTCGCGTGCGCCGGGAACGCTCGCCGTCCCTCGCGGTGATCCGTGTGACCGGCAGGCCCAGGGTAGGCCGCGATCCCGGCCCCACCGGTATCTCGTCGCACTCCTGGGTGGTCCCGTCTACCCCCGCGTCCGTTGCGTCCCGAGCGGGCGCGAGATTAGTCGCATCGGGGGCGCCACCCGCGTTATCGGGGTCTCGCTTGCGTTCCTCGTTAGCCGCGTAGTAGAGATCGGTCATCCAGTGGTCGCGGGCGGCCAGCACGCCGGCGATAGGTCGGCCATAGCGCCGGGCGCAGGCCGCGGCGATGAGCCGCGCCGTGCCGCCGCTGCTCCGTGGCGGGGTCGGGAGCGTGGCCGAGACTACGGGGAGCGGGCCACCCGCGTCGCTCGTCTTGATGTAGCACTGCCGCACCCTCAGCGTCTGCACGTCCTCGGGGGCGATCGCGTTGTCCAGTACACCAGCCAGGTACGCCGCCTCGTCGGGGTCCGGGTTGCGGAAGACGACGTCCGTGCCGCAGTTGCCGATCACGACCTTGTGCAGGTCCCGCTGCACGCGGTCGACCGTGGCGATGCCCTGCGCCGCCAGCACGTAGGAGCCGCGATACTTACGGATACGCGGCAGGTACTCGTCCCATAGCGCCGGCGCGTGCTGGAACTCATCGACCACGATGAGGACCTGCCGATCACGGTCGTGGCGCTCGCACACCGCGTCGTGGATGACGTTGAGCAGCACGGCGTCGAGCAACGCGGCCGTCTCCTCGCCGATGCGGTGCGCGGCGGCGTCGATGAAGAGCGGCGCACCGGACTCCAGCAGGCGCGGGATGTCGATGGTGCTCGCCGGCTGGCCCACGATGGCGTGGGCGGCGTCGTTGAGCAGGAAGCGGTTGATGCGCGTCAAGACCGGCTTGATGGCGTTCAGGCGCTCGGTGCGCGGCATGCCCAGATAGTCGTCGCGCCAGTACGCCGTGAGCCGGACGTCGTCCGCCTCCCGCACGACACTGTCCCGGAAGGCCCCGATCTGTACGAGGGGCTTGATGTCCAGGAGCGTGAGCTGCCGGTCGCGCGGGCGCGTGTGGTTGGCCGCCAGGATGGTGGCGCAGGCGTAGCGGATGAGGTCCTCCAGCCGTGGTCCCCACGCCTCCTCGTAGAAGCGCGCCCACGCCTGCACGAGGGAGTCGATAATCTGGTCGGTGCGCCGGCCGGTATGGGCATCGAGCAGGTTGACACCAACGGCGTACGCCGGGTGGCCGAAATCGACGACGACGGCGCGCAGCTTCTGGTGGTCGGGGAGCCAGCCGACCATGTCGGCGACGAGGGCGCTGTCGGGGTCGACCACGACGAGTTGCACGCCCACGCGCTCCACCGCGTCGCGGGCGTAGTGCTGCAGGAAGGTGCTCTTGCCCGTGCCCGTGGCTCCGAGCACGACCACGTTGGCACCGTGGGCGGCGTAGGGGATGCAGACAGGTTCGCTGTGCGCCCCGACGGTCGCCGTGCCGATCGGCGTGCCTGTCTTGAGCGCCTCGGCCGCCGGCAAGAGCGCGCGTGGCCCGGCGCGGGCGAGGCCGGGCACGTCGACCTCCGCCAGGGGGAGGTGATACAGGCTCGCCACCTCGGCGGCGTTGAGGATGGGCCAGGGCCGGTGCCAGAGGCGTGGGCCACCCCGCGCCGTGATCGCGGCCACGCGCGCCGGGGCGCAGGGTCGGGCGACGAAGCCGTTGCCGCGCGGCTCCTCATAGGCGGCGTACGCGGCGACGAGCGCGTCGAGCCCGCGTCGCCGGCCCTCCACGTCCCCACCCGCGACGAGGAGGCGCAGCCGCGCGGTGACGGCTGGCGCGGCCAGCTTGCGCTCGACGAGGTCGGGGTCGGGCGGCGGGTCTGGGGCGAAGATAGTCGCACGAGCGAGGGCAAGGCCGCCGAGTTCGAGCGCGGCTCCGCCGAGTCCGAGCAGATGCGCGATGTCATGGATGCGCATATAGTGGTAGCCCGCGATGCCGGCCAGGGCGAGCAGGGCCAGCGCCGCCATGGCCTTCGGCGGCGGCCCGGCCTCTTCGCGCGGCCGTTGGGCCAGCCGCGCCCGCTCGCCTTGCAGCCAGCGCCGCCCGTCCGCTCCCCAGTGGCGCGGGGCCGGCCACAGGATGAGTTGGCACACCCCCCGTGTGCCGGCGGGTAGGGTGCGCAAGACCCCGATGACGCGCAGCAATTGCGCGCTCGTTTCGTCCAGGACAAGCGCACGCACGGGCAACTCGGCCGCCGAGCGCAGCCGCAACTCGGCGGCTAGGCCCGCTTCCCCGGCGCGCAGGCGGGCCGGGTCGTCGGCGGGGTCATCCACGGGGGTGATGGTGCCCTGGGGAAAGTATCCGGCGAAGAACATGGCGAGTTGATCACGCGCCGCCGCGTTCGCCGCCCGCGCGAGGAAGCGCGCGTGCCCGCCCTCGCCGACCACTTCGAGGGCGACGCCCTGTCGCGTCGCACGACGCGCCCCGGCCAGGGCCGCGACCATCTCGACTTGCCCGGCGAGGGCGATCGGGCTGGAGCGCGGCGGTGTCAGCGCGAGGAGAGCTGGATGTGGGAGAGGGCGCGGCGTCATGATGCCCCCTCCCGGCTGGGTGCGGCGGCCCGCCGCTCCAGCCACGCGCCACCATGCGGGTTGGTGAAAACCAACGGCGCGAGTTCGGGACTGACCATTACCTCCAGGGGGATGCGCTTGACGCGCCCTGGGGCGTACGGGTCCTTGCACAGTAGAAGGCACGTCCCCGGCGGCGCCGCCTGGATGTGCCGGCGCTCAGCCGCCGAGAGCGCGAGATGCGCACCCAGCGCGTCGAGCGCGAGATCCTCGCAGCGGAAGATGAAGGCGCGCGCGCCGTTGAGGAGCAGGGCGCGGCCCGACTCCGTCTTGAGCAGGTCCTCGGGGTCCTGCGTCAGCGCGTTCACGCCGAAGAGGTGCTTGCGCCCCTGCTTGCCCACCTTGGCGATGAAGGCGCCGCTGCGCTCCTTGCGCGTTACGCGGTGCGCCTCGTCGATGTCCAGGACGCGCCGCCGCCGCTCGCCCAGCACCGCGCCCCACACCACCTGCGCGAGCAGGTGCATCGTGCCGGCGAGCAGCGTGTCGTTGTCGATGCCGCGCAGGTCGAAGACGGTGAAGGGGTCGTCGAGCCGGATCGTGGTGCGCCCGGCGAAAAGGCCGCGCAGCGAACCCTCCGTGTAGCGTTGCAGGCGTTCGGCCAATCCGTATTCGTCGCCCGAGGCGGCGAGGGTAGCGTGGAGGTCGGGGAACGCGGGGGCCGCGTGGCCGTGCGTCGCCGGGTCGCGCGTGATCCCCGCCGCCTTATAGCAGGCGAACAGAGCGGCCTCCAGACGGCCCTGCTCGTGTGTGGTCAGATGCTCGCCGTGCCCCGTCAGCAGCGTTTCCAACAATTGGGTCACGCCCGCGACATGCTCGCCCAGCAGGTCGTACTCCGCGTCGTCGGCGCGGGCGGCGGCCGAGAGGCGCGGCAGGTCAAGCGGATTGATGCGGTCGGCCGAGCCGGCCGAGAGGCGCACCACCTGCCCGCCAATCTCCTGGGCCAGTCGCACATACTCGCCGGACTCGCCGGGGTCGATAACGAGGCGGTGGACGCCCAAGGCGCGTGAGCGCAGGATCTCGACCTTGGAGGTGGCGCTCTTGCCCGCGCCCATCGCGCCCAGGGTCACGCCCCCGAAGCTGGTGAAACCCTCATCGAATGGGTCAATCACGACGGGCGTGTGGCGACGCGTGTGCCGCCCGTACCAGACACCGTCGGGCATACAGAGCCCAGCGTCGCCGAAGAGATCGAGGGCGGCCAGGGCGCGCCCCTCCAACGGGGCGGTCGTTCCCAGGGCGTCGTGTCCGACAGGTAGGGTCGCCTCCAGGCCAGCCGCCTGCTCGAAGAGCGCGCGGCGGGTCAGCGCCTTGGCCTGCCCGCATGCCCCCTCGACGCGCCGCAGGCGCCGCTCCACCTCGTCCGGCGTGGCGCCGCGCACGCGCACGTAGACGCCGGCAACAAAGAGGCGGTCGTCGCCGCGCTCGGCGCGCTCTAACATGGCCGTGATGTCGGCGATGGCCTGGGCGCGGTTGGGGCTGGGCAAGCGTTGGTGGTCGGCGGCCAGCAGGCGCGACGACTCCAGCGCGGTCAGGCGTTCGGCGTAGACGCGTCCGACGTGGGCGTGGTCTTGCGGGGCCAGGTGAACGGAAACCGTCAACGGCTCACCGAGCGCCGCCAGGCGGTCGACCAGCCCCCAGATCAGTTGGCGCGGGTAGCCGGTGAGGGCGAGGGTGGCGGTGTAGTCGCCGTCGATGCGGACGTGGTCGCGTGTGGCGGCAACGGCCGCGGGCGCTATCACCGCGGTGGCGCGCCCGTGTAGCCGCGCGCTGAATGGGGTGGCGGTACGGCGTCGGACGGGGGGGATCGGGATCGTGGGCATGATGGGTAACCTCCATGTGTGCGTCGTCTCAGAGAACGGACTCGTCCGCGAAGAGGATGTCCGTGGCCGCGACCAGGGCGTCGTGACCAGGATCGAGCGGCTGCGCTTCGGAGCCCTCGGCGCGGAGCGCGCCGTAGAACACGGCCGTGAGGGCGTCCGTGTCGAGCCGGCGCGCCCGTACGCCCGGCGCCTCCAACCCGGCGACCACCTGCGCGCAGCGGTCGTCGAGACGTTCCCCCGCTGCGTCGTCATTGCCTCTCGCCTGGTGCCGCCACGCCAGGAAACGCATCAGGCCAAGCGGTGTGACGCGGGTTGCCGGTTGACTCGTCGCGGCGTCCGGAGCGTCCACCACGACGACGAGCATGCGCTGGGCGAGCAGGCCCCGGCGTCGCGCCTCGCGCCGCATGAAGGCGATGTCGGCGCTCTCGAGGCGGCGCAGGTCCAGAGGCAGACCCGATAGGCGGGCCGCGCGTGCCGCCGCGTAGGGGCGCAGGTCCACCGGGGTCAGCGCGACCTCGACCTGTAGCGGTGTCGTGAGGCCCTGCAAGAACTCATGCGCGCCCGCGTGGGCCGCGCGCTGGCCGTCCGTGTCGAGCAGGG
>JAABUU010001942.1_pt1 | contig 31639 bp, 32 predicted proteins | sample 5559301 | NCBI WGS metagenome assembly JAABUU01 (sample SAMN10711884, study PRJNA513360) | rock metagenome | isolation source: Antarctica rocks | place: Antarctica: Victoria Land, Richard Nunatak white
GTCACACTCTTGCAACGTGCTGGATCGGCTCATTGGTCCCCTCCTGTTCGTGTGGTCTCAACACACGCTTGAGCATGGAGCGGGCCACTGAGCCTCTCATTTCCAAAAACTGTCATAAAGTCAGGGGCGGGCGAGGGGGCCGGGGGTGAGGGTGCGTCGAGGCGCCGCCATACGCTCGCCAAACTGTCCATTCATGAACCGACTGTCGCGCTGGTTGGTACCGGTGGGGCTGCACGTTCCCCACGAGGTGCGCGTGCCAATTAAGTGTTCCCCCTCCACCCCGGGGGGGAAGCGCGCCACGGCAAACACTCCTCCCGTACACGATACCGTGAGTGAAGACACGGTGCAGTGCTGGCCTGCGGGCCAGTCCCCCGCGCCGTCGGGCGGCCTGTCCAGCCCCATGGCGCTGGGGACAGGCGGCCAGGCACCGGCCCGGTGATCACCCGTATTGTGATGGAGACCTTACCGGCGTATGTCTACTTCTACGGGCACACGTACCCGATCGTTGGAGCGCACCATCGCGACCAAGCCGTGTAACAGCATGCCACGTGCTTCCGCGCAGCGCGTCTGCAGATCACTGTCGCCGAAACGCGCCAGCGCCTGCTCGAACTGATCCAGCAGGTCGATGGTCTTGTTGAGCAGACTCACCACGTCCCCCTCGCCCAGTTGGACGTGGCCCGTGATGTCCTCGATGGAGGCGCCGCGACACCAGTCCAGCGCCACGCCAAAGAACCAGCCACTGGGTCCCTGCGCCAGTTCGATACCGTGTGCCTGCTCCAGCCCGGCGATAGAGCGAAAGGTCTCGATGGCTTGCCGCCGGACCCGCGAAAGATCTCGTGGCAACCGATAGTCGTTCTCGCGTCGCCGGTTGGCGTCGCAGGCAAACCAGCTCATCACCTCGGCCAGCTCGGCTGGAGCTAGCCGATGAAAGGCGCCCGCCTGGTACAGCTCGATCAGCACGATACCCGAGGATGCCACCACTTCTCGCAGCCCCCAGGCTTTGTGCGCCAGCCCGTGCTTCCCGATATAGCCTAACCGGCGGAGCACGGCGCGCACCGCTGCCGCGGTGTCCGACGCTTCCTTGTCACACTCCTGCTGGGCCTCGCGGATAATCCGCTCCAGCCGATTGATGCCGCGCAGCAGCGCCAGCCGATCCGGCTCGTGGCGCTCAGCAGCCATCGCCTCACCGTGCGACGGGTGCGTGCGGACCAGATGCGTCAGGCGCTCACGCTCCTCCCGCGCTCGCACGTGGCGCTCGATCACGTGCCTGTTTTTCGGGGTTTTGCCGCGTGCGCTCCTGGCTCGCTTCTGCTCCTTCTCGGCCGCCGAAAGATCGGCCTGCAAGGCCAGATATTCGCCCAGCAGTTGCTGATCATCGTCGCCGGCCACCTTCGTGTGCCGCCGTAGCGCGGCCAGCTCGATCTCCGCCAGCCGCGCCCGGCCGCGCATCTGAAACTGCCGCAGACTGGAACGAACCAGGTGGTCGAGCCGGCCATCCTCGCCCTCCATCGCCGAGAGCAGCGTGCTGTAGCGCAGCCGGAAGGCGCTCATCACCGGCTGCAGGGGACCGCAGACCTGCTGATAGGCATCCTCAAAGGCATAGAACTTGGCCGGCAGTATCACCACCGTGCCCCGCTGGTCGATCCCGCGCCTCCCTGCTCGACCAGTCAATTGACTGAAGTCGTTGGGGGTCAGCAGACCACCAAAGGGCCGCGACAGACTGCTGATCACCACCGTGCGAGCCGGCATATTGATGCCGATGGCCAGCGTGTCGGTGGCACAGACCACCGAAAGCAGCCCTTCCGTAAACAGCCGCTCCACCAGTTCCTTGAGCGGCGGCAGCAGACCGGCATGGTGAAAGCCCACCCCCTGGCGTAGCAGGCTCACCAGCAAGGAGAGCTGCGGCAGCCCACGATCTTCCGCCGGGAGAGTGTCGAGGGTCCAGGCAATACCCGCCTCGATCGCCGCCTGCTGCGCTTGATTGAGCGGCGGGGCAGCTTTGGCGCAGGCCTCCGCCGACCACTCCACGTTGGCTCGCGAAAAGGCGAACCAGATCGCCGGCAGGAGATTGGCGCGACTCATAGCCCGCAACACATCCCCTGGATGCGGCGAGGGCAGCCGCCCCTCCCGCGGGAACATGGCACGGCGCCTGCCATCACCGCCCCGCACCACATGCAGCGCGTTCTGCGTGAAATACAGATGTTCCAGTGGCACCGGCCGCTCGTCGTGGCGCACCAGCGAAATCTCCCGATGGGTGTGGGAGATCCAGTCCACGATCTCGTCCGCGTTGGCGATAGTCGCCGAGAGGCACACCAGCTGCACGTGCTGGGGGCAGGCGATAATCGCCTCCTCCCAGACGGTGCCACGCTCCGGATCGGCCAGATAATGCACCTCATCGAACACCACACAGGTGACCCAGTGCAGCGCATCCGGATCCTCCACCAGCATGTTGCGCAGCACCTCGGTGGTCATCACCACGATTGGCGCGTCCGGACGCTCACTGCGGTCGCCGGTCAGCAATCCTATCTGGCCGGGGAATAGCTCCTCCAGATCGCGCCGCTTCTGATTGGACAGCGCCTTGATGGGGGTGGTGTAAATTGCACGCGAACCCTGCTCCATGGCGCGCCACAGGGCATACTCCGCCACCAGCGTTTTCCCCGAGCTGGTCGGGGCGGCAACCATCACCGAGCGATCCGAGCGGATATGGGCCATGGCTTCGATCTGAAATGCGTCAAAGTCGAAGCCAAACAATGCAGAAAACGCCGGCTCGACCGGCGCTAGATGAACCGTCTCTTGTATCACCCTTGAGTATAACATGTCAATGACATGCCACACCTACCAGATAGCACAATATCGAGCCGGGCAGCTTCCGTCTGCGGATGCTGCCCGGCTCACCTTGATTGATGCTTGCGTCCCCCAGACATGGCCGGTCGAAGCCGGCATGCCTGGTTGGGGAATGATGTTATGCGGAGATGGAGTGCTGCGTGCCGTTGGTCATCAGGACCTGCAGCGTGTACGGCCCGTGGCCCGTCCAGTGTGCTCGGTAGGTATAGGCGTGTGCCTGGTGGACCGGGATCGGCTGGGCATTCAGGCGGTGAGAGCCGGCGTAGATGGCGAAGCCGGCGATGCCGGCTCGGATGGCGGTGTTCCAGCGAAAGGTCATCGAGCCGGCGTGGCGCGCTGCTGTGAACCGCGACACATGGGCCGCCGTTGGATTGGAGCGGCACGGGCTGTAGGCTTGCGGCCCCACCGAGTCCTTGAGCTGGGAGCTGCTGCTGTCGCCGGAGGCGCGGCTGCGGAAGCTGATCGCGAAGGTACTGCACGGGTTTACCCCGGTGCCCTGCAGCATGTCGGTCAGGTTAAAGGCAGCCTCGGTGAAGTTGTACTGCGGCAGGGTGTTCACCAGGGTGTACTTCTCGTCATAGCACTGCCATGAGCCACAATCGATGGTGTCGGTGTTGACCGCCGCGGTGATGTCGGACCCCAGCGCCAGAGCGCCGTTCCCCTGAGCCGTGAAGTCGGGGCGGCCAGAATCATAGTTCGCGGTCTGTGAACCGCAGGGCGTCACGTTCGCGTCCTGCGCCGGCGTCTTGGCGACCCAGGCCTTCACCGTGAAGGGGCTGTTGGCGCCGTTGAAGTCCACCGACAGCAGTACGTCGCCCGGCTTCCGGTGTGGAATGCCATTCGGCGCCGATTGGTTCAGCTCCATGTCGTAGTCGGTGTTGGGGTTATTGGTCCGACCCAGGAACTCAAGCCCCCCGTACATGTAGACCGCGCCATTCGTGGCGTGGGTGCCGTAGACGTAGGCGTTCGTGATATCGTCTTTCTTGTCTGGTGGCGGCGGCACGGGGTGGATGCCCCAGGAGCAGGGATCCGCCTCCTTGTTTCCGCCGGCGAAAACCGATTGATCGGCTTGCTTCACGCCGTCGCAGAGCACCACCGCGCTCAGGGCGCCGGTATTGCCGCACGTACCGTCCGCGTTGCGCGTGGCCTGCACTACGCCGGCGCCGCCGGGTCCATCTGCCCAGCCAAAGGCATCGGAGCACTGGCGCTGAAGCTGACCATTGATGGCGAAGCCCCCGACATTCTCATTGGCCGGCGTGGCGCACCCTCTCGGCGTGCCGGTCGCCGGGGTCGAACGGAGCGAGGCGCCGTGTGCCACCGAGCCGGGAGCAATCAATGCCAGCCCTAACGCGGAGACCAGCGCCACCTTCCGGCCTCCTCTCACCTCAGCCTGGCGTGCGTGTGACAGAAACCTCGTATTCATCGAAACACTCCTACAGAGACCAATAGCGTGTACATCCCCCAGACGAACCCGAATGGTCCGCTATGTCCACTTCGAACATGAGAGGAACATACCACGGTCAAGGACAAAAGTCACGCTTTTTTTGGGACTTTTGGGAACTTTCTCGCTAATTTACAGTTCTGCATTGAATTAATGCCATTGAAATACGATTACAAGAGCCATTGGTCGTGAAAATGGAAGGAGTAATGACACATAAGAGTCTTGATGCGATACAGAATTTCCCTAACGAGCATGAAGCAAATATCTATGCGTCCAGTCTTAAGTGAAGATATCTTGACCAGACAGGCAGTTGTGTCGTCCTGACCGGTATCAACGGGTGGCTCGATGGCCAGTTTCCGCTGCCCTTCACCGGGTCGATCTAGAGATGTCTCTCTCCGACCAGTACCGGATACAGAGCACGTTGGCCGGAGACTGGCTGCATTGTTGCGATGAACAACACCTCGAGCTAACCGGCGCATCGTTCCGTATAATTGAGAGATGGAGCCGCTGCCAACGCCTCGAGCTGGTTCCACACACTGTCACGACTCATGGAAGGACCACGTAGATGAACCCCGAACTCCCGAAAGTGACCCGCCGAGAGATACTCCTGACTGGCGTTGGCGTGGTGGGGACCATGGCCGCGCTGGGCAGTGTTCCCCTGCCTGCCCTGGCGCAGACCAGCACCCAGCCTGGCTCCGGTGACACGCTCCCCCAGCAACAGATCGAGTCGATTATGCAGACCACGGGCACCCTGACCAATGGGGTGCTCATCATCGAACTCGAACGCAGCGACCTGAAGGTCACCGGTCCCCAGGGTATCCCGTTCAAGCCGGCGTTCGAACTTAAGCATGAGTTCCACTTTCAGCCCACTGGCGCGGGCCAGGCCATCCTCAATGCGGAGTTTACCTTCATCCAGTCGGAGATGACCGCCGTGCTGGATGCGATTCTCGGGAATGGCCTGACGATCATGGCTCAGCACCAGCACTTCATCGGCGAAAACCCGCAGACCTGGCACCATCACTTCCGCGGAATTGGCGATCCGGTCCAGCTTGCCCAGGCAGCGATCGCCGTGGTGAAAGCTAGCGGCACGCCACTGCCGCAGTCGCAACCCTCTAATCCGACCACACCCCTGCCCAAGGACCGGCTGGCGGCCATCTTGGGAGGAAGCGCGCAAGTGGGCAGCGATGGTGTGGTGACCGTCAGCGTGCCCCGCACCGACAGCATCGTCCTGGCCGGCGTAACGCTGAAGCCGGACGCGGGCGTATCGCACACCATTGCCTTCCAACCGCTCGACAGCAGCGGGCAGACGGTCGCCTGCGCCCCCGACTATGCCTTTATCGCGGCGGAGATCAACCCGGCGCTGCGGACTGCACGCGCCCTCGGGTTCGAGGTGCACTGCCTATACAACCAGGAGACCGCCGAAGTTCCGCAACTGTACTTCTCGCACCAGATCGCGCAGGGCGATCCCATCGATCTGGCCCAGCGAGTCCGGCAGGTGCTCAACACCACCAATGCCGCGAACACGCCGGGGATGCCGATGAGCGTGAGCGGCGTGATCTCCTCCGTGGGAGCAACGACGCTCACCATCGGGAAGACTGGCGCAACCACCACCTTGCGCCTCTCCCCAACACGCAATACTCCTTCCGAGGCCGGATCCTCCCATCGCCGATGGTGGTACTCAACCCCGGTCTCTCGATCACGGCCAACGCCGCGGTCCAGGCGGACGGCTCTCTCCTCGCTCTCCTGATCTCCGTCCAATAGCTACGTGCTAACTGAAACTCATAACCGTCGGCTCGGCCGGATGAGGACCAGGCGGTACCTGGTCAGTATCGAATGATCATGTTGCCGGGCATGGACCATCATGCTTCCGGCTCGTGCTGGTCGGACACATCCGCGTAGGTGGTGCGTCCAATTGTCAGCACAAAGGCGCTGTCCTCAAGCGCCTCAACGTCGTGGGGAATGCCCGCCTCGGCCGCGAGCAGCTGTCCGGCGGTGATCTCACTCACCTGGCCGGCGAAGCTCACCCGTAGCCGCCCTTCAATCGCCTGAATGGAAATCGGTCCCGACGCGTGATGCTCCGGCAGGCGCGTGCCGACCTTGAGCGCCATGAGCATGATCCGCAGGTCCGGCTCCTTGACCAGCGTCCTGCCGCTGGGGTCTCCATTCTGATAGGCCGGCTGCTGCCGCAACTGCTCCAACTCCGTTTGTAGATCAAACCGCAAGGTCGGAGCAGCCATCGCCGGGCCGCCGTGTTTTGGGCTACGCGACGCTCCCTGATCCTCGTGCATCAAACTATCTCCTTCGCTCTCCTGCTACAGACCGCGTCATCCAAAATTCGCTTGTTTCCCAAGAAGCCTGATCTGCGCCGGCATCGCCATAATTTCATCTAGATCCATGGTGCTATAGCGTGATAGACGCCGGTGTTCAGGCGCCATCTTTCCGGTTCGATTGCTAAATCGCCAGGGAGGATCGGCCAGCACGGTTCCGAACTTTTCCGCTCCGGCGAAAGCAAGTAGATTATCTCCTGCACTCTCCATAATGTGTCTTTCAATGCTCGGTGTAAGTCCATTAGTTTGACTGAAGGGAATCGTGGATACCCCGCCAGGGGGCACTCGCGGTCATCCGTCGTGCACCGGTATCACCTTGCGGGTGGATTCCCCACTCGCACCGCCGTGAGTGCTGGCCTGCGGGCCAGTCCGGCCAGGCTACCGGACGTAGACGGCAGGAAGATGGGATTAGCGGTCGGTCGTACTCGTTGATAGCGGCGGGTAGCCCGTCCCCTTGCGGGCGGATCGGCCCGCAGGCCGACACCACGGGTCCATCCGGCCATGATACCCCGCCGTTGGGGGTACAGGCGCTGTGGCGTGCGTCGGCTTCAAAGCCGCTGGAGTCAACCGTCTTGTGAGTTAGTCCCTCCATCACCAATACCGCAGCCGTGTCATCGATTCAAGCCCGCCGCCTGCACAATCGCGGCGAAATCGTCTGGCTTGAGGCTGGCGCCGCCGACCAGAGCGCCGTCGATGCCGGGCTGGGCCAGCAGTTCGGCGGCATTGGCGGCTGTCACGCTGCCGCCGTACTGGATGCGAATTGACTGGGCGATCTCGTCGCTGTACAGGCCGGTTAGCACCTGGCGGACAAAGGCGTGGGCCTGGCGCGCCTGGTCGGGGGTGGCGGTCTCGCCGGTACCGATGGCCCAGACCGGCTCGTAGGCGATCACCAGGTCGTCCGCCTTCTCGGGTCGCACCCCGATCAGCGAGTCGTGGAGCTGCGCCTGCAGCACCTGCTCGGTCTGGCCGGCATGCCGTTCGTCGCCGCTTTCGCCAATGGCCAGAATGACGCGCAAGCCGTGATGCAGCGCCGCGCGCACCTTGCGGTTTACCATCTCACTGCTCTCGCCCAGCAGACGCCGTCGCTCCGAGTGGCCGGCGATCACCCACTCGCACCCCACAGCCTGGAGCATGGGCGCCGAAACCTCGCCCGTAAAAGCGCCGGCATCCTCCCAGAACACGTCCTGCGCTCCCAGTTGCAGCGTACTGGCCTCGATCACCCGCTGCACCGTCTCCAGATTGGGGAACGGCGGACAGAGCACCACCTCGACCGCCATGGTTTCCCCCAGCCGCCGCACCAGATCGGCGGCCAGATCGGCCGCGCCGGCCAGCGTGGTATGCATCTTCCAGTTGCCGCCGACAATCGGTCGCCGGGTCGAGCCGCCGAATCGGTCTGTCATGCCGGCTCCTTACTGGTCGTCGTGCTGTGCGGTGGCCGTCTGCAGCTGTGGCAGGAAGGTGATCCAGCCGTCGATATGGCCCTGACGATCCTCTTGCTCGCTCGCCGAGTCGCCATAGGCGCCATGCGTCAGCGTCAACCGGGTGCCGCCCAGTGGCGACGGCTCGAACAGAAGATCGACCTGGCGAGGCGGCAGGTCGTCGTGATCCCAGTTCCAGTCAAAGGCCAGCCGGTGGGCCGGCTCAAAGGCGGCGTAGCTGCCGCGCAAATGCCAGTCCATCTTCGGCCAACTGAAATGATACTGACCACCCACCATCTGGTCCACCTCCGCCTCGGGCGGCCACCAGCGTCGCAGTAAGTCCGGCTCAGTCCAGTATGCGAACAGCGTTCCGGGCGGCGCCGCGGGAAACTCCGCCACCATCACAATCGTGTCTCGTGGTGTTGCTGTCTGCTCCATCGTCATCTCACTCCACCGCCTCCAGCCGGGCAAAACTAACCAGCAGCTTCTTGGTCACCATGCCGCCGGCCGAGGAAAACCGCACCGAAACCTCTTCATCGTCCGCCGTCATGGTGCTGGCCAGAATGACGCCGGTACCAAAGTGCTTGTGCCGCACCCGGTCGCCCGGCTGGAATGCCTGGGAGAGCGCTGCTGCCGGTTTGTCCTCGGCGGTAGCCCAGATATCGATCCGGCCGGCGCTGGGTGGCGTGGTGTACTCGCGGCGCAGATAGCTGCGCGGTGACACGCCCGACTCCGACCAGAGCGTTTCCGGAATGTCGGCCAGGAAGCGTGAGGGCGGGTTGACCAGCGTGTTGCCATGGAACATACGGCGCGCCGCGTGTACCAGGTAGAGGCGTTCCTTGGCGCGGGTAATTCCGACGTAGCACAGCCGTCGTTCCTCCTCCATTTGCTTGGGATCCTCCAGGCTGCGACCGTGCGGAAAAAGATTCTCCTCCATCCCCACCAGAAAGACCACGCGATACTCCAGCCCCTTGGCGGCGTGGAGCGTCATCAAGGTCACGCGCGGCCGAGCATCGTCGATCTCGTCGGCATCGCCCAGCAGCGACACGTTCTCCAGAAAGTCGCGCAGCCCCTCCATCGGCTCCTCGCCGGCATAGTCGCGGGCCACGGTACGCAACTCCTGGATATTGCTCCAGCGCTCATCGCCCTGTTCGGTGCCGTCGCGCAAGTACCCCTCATAGCCGATACGCTGCACCACCTGATCGAGCAACTCCAGCACATTGAGATTCTGTGCCGCCTGACGCAACTCGGCCATCACCTCGCTGAAGCCGGCCAGCGCCTTCCGGGCCGCGCTGCCCACCGTCTCGATCTCGCCGGCCTGCTCCACCGCGGTCATCAGCGACACGCCATGCTGATCGGCCCAGGCACGCAGCGCATTCAGCGTGGTCGTGCCGATCTTGCGCGGCGGCACGTTGATCACGCGACGCAGCGTAATACCATCATTGGGATTCTGCAGCAGGCGCAGATAGGCCACGATGTCCCGAATCTCGCGCCGTTGGTAGAAGCGAGTGCCTCCCACCAGCACATACGGCAGATTGGCCCGGATGAACGCTTCCTCCAGCGCACGCGACTGGGCATTGGTGCGGTACATGACCGCGCACTCGCTGGATGCGATACCCTCACGTCCCACCAACCGGTTGATCTCGTTAGTGACAAAGGACGCTTCCTCTTCCTCGTTATAGGCATGGAATAGCTGGATCTGCGGCCCGGCGTCGCGTTCCGTCCAGAGGCGCTTCGGCTTGCGGCCCACGTTCTGTGAGATCACCCCATAGGCGGCGTCCAGAATGTTCTGGGAGGAGCGATAGTTCTGCTCCAGCTTCACCTCCCGAACCTCCGGATAGTCCCGCTCGAACCCCAGGATGTTGCGAATATCCGCGCCCCGCCAGGAGTAGACCGACTGGTCGTCGTCGCCCACCACGAAGAGGTTGTTATGACGAGAGGCCAGCAGCTTCACCAGCACGTACTGTGCGTGGTTGGTGTCCTGATACTCGTCCACCAGGGTGTGCTGATAGCGCTGAGCGTAATGCTCCAGCCGTTCCGGAAACTGCTGGAGGTAACGTACCGTCTCCATAATCAGATCATCGAAGTCGAACGCCGAGTTCTGGCGCAGCAGGTCCTGATACACCGGATAGACCCGCCGCACCATCTCACCAAAATAGTTACTGTCTACATACTGATCCGGCCCGACCAGTTCGTTCTTGGCGTCCGAGATTGCCCCCAGAATGGCGGTTGGGCTAGCCTTGCTGTCCGTGATGCCGGCGATCTCCATGGCCTGCTTGATCAGCGTCCGCTGGTCGTCCGTGTCGTAGATCGTGAAGTTTGGGCGGTGGAAGAACTCCGATTCACGGCGCAGCAGGCGCACACAGAAGGAGTGGAAGGTGCCGATGGTGACCCATTCGCCCGGCGTGCCGGCCAGGGCCGCGACACGCTCCTTCATCTCGCCCGCCGCCTTGTTGGTGAAGGTGACGGCCAGAATGTGGTAGGGATTGACGCCTTGCACGTCGATCAGATAGGCGATGCGGTGTGTCAGCACCCGCGTTTTGCCGCTGCCCGCCCCGGCCAGCACCAGCATCGGCCCGTCGCCATGCGTCACGGCTTCTTTCTGAGGGGCGTTGAGCGGATCGAGGATACGGCTGATCTGGCTACGACTGCCAGGTGGAGTGAAGGAGAGCTGCTCAGGTGCGGTCAAAGAGACTCCAGCGGGAGGTGGGCACGTGTTCCATATTATAGGGCTGACAAAGCCCAGGTGAACGCGCTACTCTTAGATACAGTTCCACGTTTTTCACGAAGGTGAGGCTCAATCATGGTTCGGTACGTGCTCCTGGCGGTTGCGTTCCTGATATTCCTTTCCATGGCGGCGGCGCTGCTCGTCGCGGCGGTAGTCACCCTGGTGCTGGCTAGCGCGGTTGGCATTCCGCTCTATTTGATGGCACGGCCACACCTCGAACGCCACGGCCTGGCCCAGCGCAAGCAGTTGCCGATGGAGCGATTGCAATCGCTGTTCGCCGAGGGCAAGATCGAGATGCACGAGTTCGAGCGGCGCGTCGCTCGCCTGATTGCCGTCGAGCACTAACTCTCCCCCTCCACCCCGCATTCAAGTATCCGTTCAGCAGGCCAGGAAGGCCGCGCGCCAGGCCATAGAGACGCTGGGCGACAGCCTCCTGGCCGGGCAAGGTGGTGACCTGAATAGCACCTACCGAACGAGCGGCGGCGCGTTCCTTGGTGTGGTAGTTGAGGAGTTGGGGGCGCAGGCCGGCGTGCGGATGGGGAATGATGCCTGCCACCTCCCGGTCGTTCCGGCGCCTTCCGGAGTGCTCGATCAGGTCCGGGTCATCGCGCGCCGCCTTGCCGCTGAGGCGGACCAGGCGCCAGACATGCTCTCGGCCCTCTACGAGGACCTGCTGGCTCACGCGCCCACCACCACTCCCGCCGGCGCCTTTCGGCTGTACCTCGCAGGCAGTCATCGCAAGAGTCAAGGCTGCTTTTACACGGCCCGTGCCGTGGCTGAGACGGTGGCGGCAGCGGCACTGGAGCCGCTGCACATCCAGCCCACGGACCGGGAATTGCCTCACGTGCTCGATCCGGCCATGGGGACGGGTGTCTTCCTCCTCGCGGCAACGCGGTACCTGGCCGGGGCCAGTGGCGCGTCGCCGGCTACCATCGCCGAGCAGTGCCTGTATGGCGTCGACCGCGACCCCATCGCGGTCGAGCTGGCCGTGCTCTCTCTCTGGCTGGAGTGGGGCGCACGCCCTTCCATCCTGCGCCGTCACCTCCTATCCGGCGATCTCCTCGGCGCGCAGGGCCCCGCGCTGCCCGATCGGATCGATGTCGTGCTGGGCAACCCGCCCTGGGGGGCGCACTACGCCCCGGAAGAGCGGCGTCGCCTGAGAGGGTACTTTCCCGACTCCACCAGCGGCGCCTTCGACTCGTTCAAACTCTTCCTCGATCTCGCCTCCCGCCTGTCTGCCGGCACGGTCGGCATGGTGGTTCCGCAGGCTGTGCTGGCCCAGCGCGAACATGCTGATGTGCGGCGTATGCTGCTGGCGCGGCTCGATCCGCACGCCGTGATACGCCTCCCCGACACGCGCTTTCCGGACGCCGCGGCTCCTGCCTGCGCCCTGATCTTCGGCGCCCGGCCGGGTCCCGCCACGGTACACTTCCTGGACCACGATGGCCGCCGGGCCGACATCCCCGCCGACACCTGGCGCACCGGCGACTTCCATCTAGCCGCTCATGGCGTGCTGGACCTGCTGCACCGACTGCGGGAGCGTCATCCCACCCTCGGCGACCTCACAGATCTCTACCGGGTGCGCGATTCCGGCATCAACTACAACCGCGCCGCCATCGCCCGGCGCGTCCTCTATACCGGAGAAACTCCCGACGATCCACGCGACATAGCCCGCTATCGTGGTCGAAATTTCAATCGATACACCGCCATAGCGTCCGGCGGCTGGCTCCGCCACGATGCCGTGGCTCGACTCCAGCCCGGCGAGACGCTCTCACTGGATTGGGCCACCTACCGCCTGCCCGAAAAGATCGTGATCCGCCAAACCGCCGACCGTATCATCGCCACCCTGGATCCCGGCGGCATGGCCCTGGGCCGCAGCGTTATCGCCATAACCCGCCGGAGCGATGCCTCCCTCCAGGCCCTCCTCGCTTGCCTGAACTCACGCCTCCTCACTACCCTCTACCGCGCTCTGGCTGGCGAAGAAGGCCGTATCTTCCCGCAGGTAAAAGTGGGCCGGCTGCTCGCTCTGCCGCTGCCCGCAGTCTGCCCAACGGCGCTGACGGCGGACCTCCTGGCAAAAGCCCGAGCAGCGATTGAATCGAAAGCAGCCCAGCTGCCGCGGCAAGTAAGGGCTGATCCCCCGCTCGCCTGGGCTTGCCTGCACGTACTGGCCGGACATCTACTCAGCACCGAAGGGGACGATGAAGCAGCGGAGGCGTTGACCGATAGCCTTGTCTACGGCCTGTACGGGCTGGATCAGCAGGCTATCGACCTGGTCGAAGGTACCGGCACGTGACACCCTCTCAGCTCCAGCCCTACGGACGAAACGTCGGTGTTGGCGTCGGCGCGGGGCCGTTGCCCGTCCAGGGACCGGGCGTTTGAGGGGTAGGGGGCGGCGGAGCTGTCGCCGTCGGTCGCACAGCGCCGCTGCCGATTGGAGACACACCGGGTGAGGGTGGAGTCGCCATCGGAGGCGGTCCCATCGCGGGGATGCTGACGATAGTGGACACCGGAGGCGTTTCACCCGCGGGAACGCTGGTGGGCGTAGGGGCAGGATCGGCTGGGTACGAGAATGCGACCTTTCCGGTACGAGCATCGACCACGATCACCATCCTGCTGTACACAGTGTTGCATCCCGTCGCGGGGCAAAATGTCGTCAGGCGGGCAACCACCAGCCAGGCCTTGAGGTCGTGATGCCGACGATCGCCTCTCAGGCTAATCGCCGCACGGACGATGCCCGTCCGCCGATCGACCTGATCGCTGGTCAGGCCCCACGCCGCCTGCGCCGCCCACAAAGCCACCACTGCCGAGACTCGCACCTGACTGGCCGGCAGCGGTTGGAGGATCACGTTGGAGGAGGCGGGGACGCGGGATAGGTGGCCCGTGCCGTTGACACCAAACGCCTTCGTGACGCTGATGGTCTCCTTCAGCGTCGGTAGATGAGGGAACTCACTCTGCGCACTGCTCACCAGAGGGGCGGTCATCATCCCCGTGATCAGGAGGAGTGGGACCAGCACGCGGCAGCCGCGCTCGACGGTTCGTGTGGTGGTTCCCATCATCCTTCCCTCCTGCGTGACCGTCCGCTAGGTCGTCCTTATTTTCCGATGTTCATAATCAGAAACGAGGAAAGGACTGGATTGTAACAGGTGAAATGCCCGTTTGGTGAGCGCGATCGCGGGATCAGGGAGTGCCCAGGGCGAACGGATAGATACAGCAATCTCTGCGCGGACAGTAGTCCACTCGCGCCACGGGACGCCCCACCTGCGCTACAAACAGATGCCACTCTCTCACGGCGCCGCAGCCCGGCGCTCTGAACGGGCGGAACAGCCGGCTCTTGGCGGCAAGCCACGTGCTGTACACCGCGCTCAGTTGGTCCTCCACACCCGCCCGGTTCAGACAGGAAGAAAACTGCGTGTAGAGCAACGGCCCCGCACCCGCCACCGGACCGACCACGGCGTCCAGCGGAGGCGAGGCGTACAGACGGATGCGGGGTCCCGCCAGGCTCATCGGGCGCAGCTGGAGGAGTGGAGTGGTTATGACCGTCGGTTTTCCCTGCCGCGCATTGACGTAGAGTTGGGTGGTAGCACGCAGGCGGAGCGAGCGCAGCATGACATAGACCTGTCGCACGAGGAACCCTCCGGGAGCGATACGCGAGACGGGTGGATGGAGATAGGGCCCCGGACAGGGGTTGAAGGGCGCTCCCGGCGGCGGTAGCACGGGCGGGTACTGCACCGAGCCGTCGTCCCCCACGACCTCCGGCCCCAGCGAGTACGCCAGACACTGCCAGGTGCTTAACGCATGGCGGGTGTGGTTCTCCAGCCGTACTGTCACGGGCACCAGTGCATTCCGCGGGTACGCTCGCGAGGTGAGTTGCAGGGATAGCCTGACCCCGCCGGAGGTAACCGCGACCTGAATGCCCGCTGGAGAGTGCATCACGACCGAGGCTTGTACGGAGCCGCCGCCTGTCGCCTGGATCCGCGCCATTGCAGCAGCGAGGACGAGCACCGTATCCATAACCACAGGGAGCCGAAAAGAGAGCAGCGACTGTCGAATGAACCCGGGAAGCGAGCGACCCATATCGTCCTCCTGGCGGCGTACGCGGCACGTCAACGGCCGGCATCACTCTATAGAACGCGGGCCTCGGCGTTTAGTTACTGCATGGCCTTGTCGCCTTGGAGGACGTAACACCATCCTCTCATGAACGCGTACAGGCAGCGGCGCGCTCCAGGAGGAGCGCGCGCTCGCGGGCGTTACGCGTGAGGGATGCCGCGCGCTCGAACTCCACCCGCGCCTCGTCGACGCGACCGAGCTTGGCGAGGAGGTCGCCTCGCACGCTCGGCAGGAGGTGGTATGCCTTGAGCGACGGTTCCAGGGTCAGCGCATCGACCAGTTCGAGGCCCACTGCCGGGCCGAATGCCATCGCCAGCGCGACCGCGCGATTCAGCTCCACCACGGGCGACGGCGCCAGCTGGGCGAGCGCATCATAGAGCGCCGCGATGCGCTCCCAGTCCGTCTCCGCCGGGGTATGCGCCCGCGCGTGACAGGCGGCGATGGCTGCCTGCAAGGCGTATGGGCCGAGGGCGCCGCCCAGCTCCTCGGCGCGCTTCAGCGCCGCCAGGCCACGATGGATGAGGAGGTGATCCCAGCGGGCGCGGTCTTGATCGAGTAACAGGACAGGCTCGCCCGTCGGACCCACCCGTGCCGCCGAGCGCGACGCCTGAATCTCCATCAGCGCGACCAGCCCATGGACCTCCGGCTCCCGTGGGGCCAGCGTGGCCAGGATACGACCCAGACGAAGCGCATCCTCGCAGAGGGCAGGTCGCATCCAATCATCGCCGGTCGTCGCCGCATAGCCCTCATTGAAGATAAGATAGACAACCTCGAGCACCGACGATAGCCGGACAGTGAGTTCGGCGCCCTGGGGTACCTCGAAGGGGACGCGCGCCTCGGCCAGGGTTCGCTTGGCTCGCACGATTCGCTGGGCCACGGTCGGCGCAGAGACCAGAAATGCCCGCGCGATCTCCTCGGTGGTCAGACCGCCTAGTAAGCGGAGGGTGAGCGCAACGCGCGCCTCGGTCGAGAGCACCGGATGACAGGCCGTGAACACCAGGCGCAGGAGGTCGTCGCCGATGTCATCGTCGATCACGGCATCGAGATGTGGCACGCCCATCCCCTGCTGGGTCTCCAGCTCGCGACCGAGTTCCTCCTGCTTGCGCTCCAGCCGCTGCCTCCGGCGAAACAGGTCGATCGCCCGATGTTTGGCGGTGGCCATGAGCCAGGCGCCCGGGTTATCCGGGACGCCCGACTCCGGCCACTGCTCGAGCGCGGCGACCAGCGCATCCTGCGCCAGTTCCTCGGCCACCCCGACGTCGCGCACCATCCGCGCCAGCCCGGCGATGAGCCTGGCCGACTCGATCCGCCAGACGGCCTCGATCGCGCGATGGGTCTCGGAAGTCGACGTCTGCCCGTGCAACAACTACCGCTTCGCGTCCTCGGCCATCTGCTGGCCCATGCCCTGCTCTGCTTCCCTGAGTTCCGGAGTGAGGGCCTCGCCGAAATCAGACGCCTCGAACACCTGGCGAATCTCGATCTCCGCCTCGCCATCCAGCGGATTGGGGCACCTCTTGACCCATTCAATCGCTTCCTCCTTCGACCGCACCTGGATCAGCCAGAAGCCGGCGATCAGCTCTTTGGTCTCGGTGAAGGGCCCATCAACCACTGTTCGCTTCGCCCCTGAGAACTGGACGCGCGCACCCTTCGAGCTGGGTTGGAGCCCTTCGGCAGCGAGCAGCACGCCGGCCTTCACCAACTCTTCGTTGTACTTCCCCATCTCGGTCAGGAGTTCCTCACTGGGGAGAATGCCCCCCTCCGTGTCCTGGTTCGCCTTGAGCAAGAGCATAAATCGCATCGTCGTCCCTCCTTATGATGTGACCTTTGAAGCCAGGGTTTGGCCGGTCAAACTCGACCGGCCAAACCCTCCCTCTATTAGTACATCGAACAAGGGGCTGGGGAATCGACAGATTCAGTGTCTATTCCTGGATGTATTTCAGCACCATCCACCCTCTCACCGACCGCCCCCAATAGGAGGCAAGAAGTTGCCCGAACGGGGAATGAAGCGGAGGCTGGCGAGCGCTCGACGCTGATCGGGGGCCAGTGAGGCGCCGGGAGCAATGATCTGGTACACGTTCCCGTTGCGAGCCAGGTAGATGTCGGCGGCCGGGCCGGGACCGCCGGGCAGTCCCCGTACCAGCACCCCACGGGACCCGGCGTAGGTCACAGCGGTTTGCTTGGCATTGGGCACGCGGTTGGCCCGAATGAGCTTGCCGGCCACCAGCCTGGCGGCATGCGTGTCATTCCCGGGGGATGTCACGGCGAACGGTGCGATGATCAGGCGAAGATGGTAGCTGAGGCCAGTAGGACGCGTACCGAAGGCCAGCGTATGGGGAAGGAATTTGCCCCTGGGGAGTTGGATCCAGCCTGGCGGCACGGTGAGCGCCAGGCCCAGGGTCGAGTCGCAGACCGTTCCCGAGGGGCAACTGGCGGCGGGCGCCTGAGCGGAACTGCCGGCTAGCGCCGGAGCGGATGGGAGGCCGGCGAGAATCCCGGCGAAGGTGAGCGCCGAGAGAAGGCGTCGATAGCGGAACATGGAGGTTCTCCTTGCTGAATGATACGGCTATGCCGGCCGCTCTGTAGGTGTAACGCAAAAAACAGCGCGGGGGGTACGCGACCGGCGGCGTACCCTTTGGGAAGGTCGATGCGTTAGACCTGAGATGAGTGCTATATACCAGGAGACATACACCGGCGGAGGGCTCATGCCTCGGGAGGAAGCGGACCCGAATCTTATCGAGCGAGCCAAACATGATCGCAGTGCCTTTGCCGAGCTCTACCGTCTCTATCTCCCTCGCGTCCATGCCTTCTGCCAGACACATAGTCAGAGCGGCGACGAGGCCGAGGATTTGACCTCCCAGACCTTCGAACGCGCTCTACGCGCCCTCCCGCGCTACCAATCGCGCGGCGCTCCACTCTCCGCCTGGCTCTTTCACATCGCCGCCAACCTCGCCATCGACCGCGTCAGACGGAGCGGGCACGTCATCAACCTGGGCGACGATCCCATTCCGGAACAGGGCATCGAGCGCCGCGACGAGAACATCCCAGCCACGCTGATCGAGCGCTGGGAACGAGCCGGCCAGCTCCTCGATCGGGTGGCGGCGCTCCCTCCAGATCAGCAGCAAGCGATTCAACTCCGCTTCTGGGAGGACCGCTCGATCCTCGATGTGGCGGCGCGGTTGGGGCGGAGTGAGGGAGCAACCAAGCAACTCCTACGCGGTGCCGTGCGAGCACTCCGGCAAGAGTTGGAGCAGGAGGGGGGAGTCAATGCCTGAGGAGGACGGACCCACCATGACACCCGACGAACGATTGGAGCGCGAACTGGCAGAACTGGCGCCACTGATTCGGCGACGGCAGCGGGCTGAAACGGAGGGGGTCGATCCAGCCTTTGCGCTCGCCCTGGAACGCCGCCTGCTCGGCGAACAGCCCGCTGCATCGGCCCGTACCGCATCGCGCTTCCCCCTCGTTCACCGCGGACCGCGCTGCCGGCTCCACTGGCCCACGGGACTGGGCACAACAGTTCTGGCGGCCGCGATCGTCGTCGTGCTGCTTCTATCGCGCCATCACGCGCCCACGCCCAGTCCCGTGGCGTTGGCGCCCCGGCCGGCGCTGACCGACCTGACCCGTGATTACCCCCGCTTCGCGGTGGGAGGAGGCGGAGGCGGCATGGAATACCCCATCTCGACTCCCCTTGAGCTCTCCGGCGGTGCCTATCCCGTGCCTCTCCGTCTATCGGCCGCCCATCTGCCCTCCGCCCCGGCCACGCTGCCAGACTACCGCCTGGCCCGGCCCTCCTTCTCCGTTCCCCACGTCCGCCGCCTGGCCCAGCTGCTCGGCATCGCCGCCCCGGTCACCTTCTGGAACGACGCGGCGCAGATCGTTCCCCGCTCCAGGGCTACCTGGATCGTGGCCGCCAGTGGTACCCCGCCCTCGCGTTTGCCACTCCACAGCGTGGCTATCGCTCTGCAAACAGGAGAACTGCTGTATCACGACCTCCGCCCCAACCCGCCGGCGAATCGAGGCGCACAGACCCAACGACAGCGAGCAGTCTCCCTGGCGCGCGCCTGGCTGGAGCGTCTGGGCTGGCCGGGGGCGGCCATGCCGGTTCTCTCCGTTGGCCCTCCCACCTTCAGTGGTCCATCCAGCACGGCTTCATCCCTCGGGGTCAGTCTTGGCTGGCCTCGGGTGGGGCAATCCGATGTGCCGGCGGCAGTGCTCTGGATCGCGCCTGGCGGTCGTGTGATCGAAGGGCTGCTGTGGCCGCCCATCGCGCGGCGGCGTTCCGTTGCCGCGCGCAGCATCCAGACCGCCTGGAACCTGGTGCGAGCCGGCCACGCGCCGATCGCGCTGCACGCCAGCGTGGTCGGTTCCTTCCCCAGCGGGACCGGCGCGGTACGTCGGGTGAGCGTGGTCCAGGTGCTGGTGACGTCCCACCGCGGCCACCCCTATCTGGTACCGGCCTATCGCTTTGAAGGCGAGGTGAACCTGAATGGAGGACAGGGCACGCACGCCTGGTATGCCCTGGTGCCGGCTGCCGGGCCGTGATGGTGCGGGCAGGTCGCGGGTCGATATCAGCCGTCGCATCCACCCGGACACCTTCTCCCCATTTCTTAACAGCGATCCCTGTTACATCGGGCCCCTAATCCCGTTACTTCGGTGGAGCAATGCGACGAGAGGAACGAATGAGCCTGGCGAGCGCGGAGGAGTGCCTGGGAGCAGAGATCGAGCGCGGCAGCATTGATGATCAACTCGTCGCCCTGATAGACCGCCACGAGACACGCTTGTATCGTTTTCTTATCGCACTCCTGGGAAACACCGATGCTGCTCATGACTGCACCCAAGACACCTTTGTCCGTGCCTACGACAATCTGCGTAAAGGCAAGCCGGTGACCGCTGCCTGGCTCTACACCGTGGCCCGGAACCGGGCCATGGATGAGTTCCGCCACCGTCGCCACGAGCGCCCGGATGCGGATGCGCTCGATCAGTTCCCGGTGGGAGGCGGGATCGACACCGTGGTTATCCGCGATGCCTTTGCCCAGCTCTCGCCGGACGACCGCACCGTGCTCTATCTGGTGGCAATCGAAGGGCGCACGCCAGACGAGGCAGCCGGCCTGCTGGGAATCAGCTCGACGGCGGCTCGCATGCGGGTCTCACGGGCACGGCAGCGTCTCCGCTTGCTCTATGGGTCGCGTCCATGAAGCATCAGCGATTCATCGATCTGCTGGCAATTCGCGACTTCCTCTCGCCAGGGGAGGCGGTGACGCTGGACGCCCATCTGCAGGCATGCCCCACCTGCCGCCGGATCGCGGCCGATTTTACCCAGCAGAACACCGACCTCCGGCTGCTGCAGTTTCCCGAGCCACCCTCGTCCCTCCAGACCGGTGTGCTGAGCCACATCAACCAGCCGCGTGCCCGACGTTTCTGGGAGCTGCCCCGTTTCTTTCTGATGCTGGCGCCGGCCGCTCTGGCGCTCCTGCTGGTCGCCACCTTCGCCCTGCACGGCCATGGCGCGAGTGGCTTCAATCGCAGCGCCGCCGGTGCTTCCGCCACGCCGACCGCCACCGTCGTCGAACGTCCCCGCCCCACCTCGTCTCCCACTCCCGTCGCCACTCCCAAGCCCTCCGTGGTCCATCCCTTGCCAACCCAGTCCTACAGTACGCCTCGTCCCATTTACAACACGCCTAGGCCCATTCCAGCACCCGTTCAACCCGCTCCCCTGCCGTCCCAGGTTGCCCAGACCGTCCCGACGCCGGCGCCAATCCCCGTCCCCAGGAGCGGCCTGGCGCCCACCGCGCCCGCTGTCGCCACCCCGGCGCCGCATCCCGTCCCGCTGCGGCCCACTGGGGGGAGAACGCCAGTACCGTCGAGGAAGACCGCGGCTCCGCCTGCCCCACGGAACCCCGCCATGCCCAGCGCCGGTCCGCCGGTCGAGGCAGGCGGAGCGCCACGGCCGCCATCGACGGGTGGGAGTGGCACCACGGCTGGAGGGGGCGGCCCCGGTCCCGTGGTGCCCGGCCCGGCGAACGGAGCGTCAGCCCCCGCTCCACGACAATCTCCCACCGCCCAGCCAGTCCGCACCCCCGTGCCTCACCCCACGCTGCCCCCGTTACCGGTGGCCACGGCGCCCCCGGTACCCGCGGCGCCAGTGGCGTCCCCCACATCGCTACCACTGCCCGGCTTCTTCGTGCCGGGGCCACCTCCCACGCTACCGATACGGCCGACCCCAAACCCGCCGCCAACGTTGACCCCATAACTGACCGCATTGTTGAATGGACCGCAGACACGGGACTTCTCCTGTTGGTATCACCAAACCCCAGCATCGTTGCCTTGAGCAGAAGGATGTGCAATGAGAACCACAACTCGCTTCTGGCCCGAGTGCCTGCCCCTGGTCGTCGCACTCCTGATCGTGGCAGGCAGCTTCATGGCGGCTGCCGGCATACCCTCGGCCCAGGCGCGGAACTGGGTCCATGTCGGGCAGGAGCTGGCGCCAGATAGGACGGTCCTCCCCGCCGGTACCTCCCCCGACTGTGCAAGTGACGTCGCCCAGCTGGCCGCCCGGTGGAGGCGTGGATACTACGTCCCGTTCGTGACGAACGGCCCTCCGCCCGGCAACCCAGACCAGACGGGCTACCTCTTCGATCACCGCGTCTCCGGGCCGATCGTCCTGGGGAGTTGGTCCACCGTGGTGTACGGCCCGCACTTGGGGAGCCAACACCCGATCCCGAGCTTCCAATGGGTGGAGATACAGGGCGCGTTCTGTGGCGGCGTATTCTGGGAACGGCAGTGGCAATACTGGCCGCAGGATTCGACAATGGTACCCGCCGTCACGTCGGTGGAGTATCAACCGCGTGTCTGCCGTGCCGTGGACCTGCGTGCATCTGCCTTCTTCAATGGCGCTACCCAATCACTGGTTGGCGGCGTGGCCATTACCAACCGAAGCGCCAGCGCCTGTGTCATCTCTGGGCGACCGCACATCCAATTGCAGAATGCGAAGGGGCACATCCTGCCGACCGTCTACTATGCAGGGAGCGGTGACGGGCAAGGCGCGCCGGTGCAGTCGACCGAACTCTTCCTCCATGCACGAGCTTTGGCGTTCGTGGTCTGGCAGAACTGGTGCGGACCAGCGGCTCCAGTGACCGCCCTCCTGGTCACGCTGCCGGGAAGCGGCGATCACGTCATCGTTCGAGCGGGCGAACGGGGAACACCTCCTTGCGACGTCCCTCACCAGCCATCGACGCTCTCAGTCGCGCCGTTTCAGCCCGCGCCCAGTCTTGTCTCGGAGACGATTCGCCAGTACTATGCCGAGATCAATCAGCGCCGGTACTACGCCGCCTATCGCTACCTCGCAGCCGGCGGACGCGCTCAGTTCCCAGTGTTCTCCCGTGGCTATCAGCGCACGACCCACGTCACCCTCCAGCGCTTGGCGATCCCGGCCTATACCATCCACCGATCCCACGCGGAGTACACCTGCGCCGGAATCCAGTTCCAGGCGCGCGAGCGTTCCGGCAGTGTGATCGAGTACGGCGGCTGGTACCTGGTACAGATCAAGTTGCAGAGCGACGGCTACCTGGTGCTGTCTGGCAGCGCCATCCTCCGCAACAGCGGCCTGACGGTACCGACCCGTGGTGAATGCGCCAGCCACGTTCCCTGATGGAGCGCAGGAGCGTGATACGAATCACGTTCCCCGTTGCCCTCGGTCCGCCGTTGCGTCGTTCGTGGGTCCTTTTGAAACAGTCGTGGTATGCGAGGGCGGTTGGCCTGTCTAGCCTGATGGCGCTGGGAACATGTCGCGCAATGGCGTTGGGGACGGGCCGGCTCGCCTCGGTTGATGCCACTACCCATGGGAACCACCATTGGGCTGGCCGGGCGGACCAGACCCAGCGGGTCCCCCCCACTACCGAGACGATATCGTGTTAACAAAACATGCCCCATTCGAGACATTGTCCCGGTAGTGGCCGGGTTCCTATCCCGGCCAGCCCACGGTGTCTCAGCTGCGACGCCATCCTCCCGCGCTCGGGCACGATCGCCTCAGCCGCGATGACTCCCATGCCGAAGGGCAGCGCCGCCCCCAACGACTGAAGGCGGTGCCGGGCAGCAGCCGACCCGGAGGGTACCCGCCCCTACCAGGCGTGGGGGCTAAAGAGTCGGACACTCCGGCTGTCCGCGATACTATGAGTCCATACACGGCGTAGCGCATGTCACGACGTTCCCGCGATGCGATCAAGGAGGCAGACCTTGGGCGAGAGCACCTACGACGAGATCGCTGCGTGGTACGATGCCTGGGCCGGTTCCTCCATCGACGACGACCCATTCTTTCGGTCGGCTGAGGCGCTCATCAGCGGCGTCAGCGGAACCAGGGGGGGAGAACATGCCGGCAGCTGGACCTAGCACCGACAAGGCCGGTGGACCTAGCACCGGCAACGCTGGATTGCGGCGTCTGATCGATGAGGGGGCCGTCGCGCAGCTCACGGAGGGAGCCGGTCGCATGGCCCAGCTTGGCAGCGAAGACGGTGTGCCCAAGCTCGACTGGGTCATGGCCACTGCGCGTCTGTTGGAGGACGACTCGTGGCTCGAGGAGGTCGAGCGCGAAGCGGTTGAGATCTGGGATCGAGGCACCCGGCACATCATCTGGTCGGGCATGGGCGGCTCCGTCATGGCGGTGCGGGTACTGGTCGACCTGGACTTCTGTGGCATTGCTGCCGATACGGTCGCCATTCATCCACTCGACAGCACGGATCCCGCTGCCCTCAATGCCGTACTGCGCGCGATCGCCGGCGCCAAGGGTCTCTCGCTCCACGGGTCAGAAGGGGCCGGCTCCCCCGAAGCCTTGCGGGAGCTGCTGGGCAACGTCGCCATGATCGGGGTCTCGATGGGGATGACCTCTGAGGAGCCAATCACGCATCTCGAGTGGTTCACGGGCTTGCTGACCCATGCCGGGCTTCCGACCGACCAGCACTGTCTGGTCATGACCTTGCCCGGTTCCTATCTTGACCGATTCGCCCTGGAGCACGCCTTCCCTTCCCGACCGTTACAGCTCGATGGCGGGAGCGGCACGGGTGGGCGCATGAGCGCTCCCACCACCCGCGTCTTTCTGCTGCCGGCGGCGCTCGCGCTGCGCAATCGCCCCTCGGGCCCCGGACAGCTTCGAGCCGTGCTACGCGATGCCTGGGCCCAGCACGACCTCGCGGCGGCCGTGGCGCATCCCGCGGATCATCCCTTCGTCCGCCTGGCCACGGCGCTGAGCGACGCCGCGGTGGACGGCGCATGCCGGCTCTTGATCAGCGCCGGCGGCGTCTGGACAGCGCTGATTCCCTGGATTGAGCAGTTGATGGAAGAAAGCCTGGGCAAGGACGGGAAGGGTGTGGTGGTGTTCGAGGACGCCCCGCTGAACCAGGAGGCGCGCTGCTATCGCCCTGCCGGCGCCGTGCGGGTGCGCATCGGCTCCGAAACCTCGGGGGACGACCGACCTGCTCTGGTCGTGCCGCCGGGCCAGATCCATGGGGTGGAAGCCCGGCTCTCGGCCCTGGTGGCGGCCTTGCTCGGCTGGCAGCTCACCATGGCGCTCTACGGGTATCTCCAGGATATTCAGTTCGCCGGCCAACCCGCGGTCGAAGACTATAAGTCCCGCGCCAAGAAATTACGCGCCGAGGGAGACCCACTCCGGCACGCACTCCAGTCGGAAACGGTGGCGCGGGATGGCCCGCTTACCCTACTGGCACCGCCCCACAGCGAGGCGTCCGCCTCTCCAGCAGCGATCATCGCCGCCTCGCTCCGTGCAGCCTGCCCGCCGTATCTCGACGTTACCATCAATGGCGAACTCACGGCCGGCACACTCGCGCTGCTTCAATCTAGCCTCGACCACCTGGGACACGTCGTGCTCGGGACCCCCATCAAACTACGCCGTGCTCCCGCCGCCTACCACTCGACCGAGCAAAGCGAGATGGACGGTCCCCCGGGCCTGATGAGCATCCGCATACTCGCGCGGGAGCATGAGGCCGTGCTCCTGGGCGAGTATGACGCCGCATTTCTCACCGCGCAGGCCGTGGGTAGCTGGCAGGCCATGGTCGAGGCGGGACGCACCTGCTTCCTGGTGATCCTTGACGGCCCCCTGCCAGCAGGCGCGCCACCTGTGGCCACCCTTCTCTCACAGATAGCCACGCTGCTGGCGCCAGCGCCGGAGTAGGCCGGCGGGATGGTGATGGCCGAGAACGTCAATGGGTTTGATCTGGCTCACTACCTCCACCAAGAGTTCGGCGTTCCCCGTCCACCCTGGTCAGCGCGCATACCACCATCCACCATCAGGGCGCCATGAAGTGAAATGTCCATGGGCCTCCGTTCGCCGGCGTTGAACCAGGAGGCGGGGTGACGCCAGGTGGCAGGTGCAATGGTGGCATTGGCTTGACTGCGAATGTCCACTCCCCATGCTGGTCTATAAGATCAGTGAAGAAACTATAGACCGTCATATCATGCCAGCGCCAGCTTGATGCCGCATCGCGTACTTCTCCATCAGCCGTCGATAGGATGCCAAATGTGTTAGGCTCCAGGCCGCTGACGTAGAGGCGCGTCTCCGTGGGCGAGATCACCACACGTTCGAGTGTGGCCGTGACTCCGCCTGCCTGGACCTGTTGGCGAGGCAGAAACTCCCGGCCGCGCTCGAACGGAACGGTGACGTCGAATGAGATCGGTCCAAAGGTGCGCACAATCTGCATCCAGGGGTCTGGCTCCCCAACCGACCGTGCGACGGCGACCGAGCCGAACGCTCCGGCGGGGGGGAGCCCGGGGAATGCCTGCACCGTCTGGCCGGATGATTGCCCCGGTGCCGGTGGCGCATGGAGTTGCTCCATGGCCTCGATCCAGGGCACCGTCAGGTGGAGACGCACCTCCCGTGGATTGCCGATGATCGTGGCCGTATCGAACCCCTGGAGGGTCGTCTCCGGTTCCGTGGCGCCGACATCGCCGACCAGGCTCCGCTCCGGCAGGACAGTTCCCTGTCCATCCGTCACTGTCAGATTGGTGGACATGTCCCACAGACGCCGGCCGGTTGTGGGGGGCCGGATGCTGTAGGCGATGAGGACGCGGTTCGCGTCGGCGTACACGCGCTCGATGGTCATGGTGTAGCCGCCCAACCGTTGGGACAGATTGACCTCCTGCCCGAGGTGGTGCTCAAGGACAGTATCGGCCCCACCGAGATGGAAGACCCGGGTGAGGACGGGTACCGCAGCATAGGTGGCGCCACCCAGCAGCGCCGTGGCGAGCAGGGCAAGTGCGACCAAGGCAAACGAGTAGCGCCGGTGGAACGCGGACCGAGGAGGATTTACCAGACGGGAATCACTGCTGAGTGTTGCCGCCTGCTCCTGAAGCGCATGCACGATCCGCAGGTCGCTACGGGTCGGCAAGCTGGATGATCGCGACGCCTCACCCATCCGGTCCAGGTCGCCTATGAGCTGCTCTAGCCGGCTATCTGTACCGTCGGCCGGCATCTCGGGATATCGTTCTCTAGACATGGTCATGGTACTGCTCCTTGAGCGCTTGCAGCGTGCGGCTCATCTGCTTCTTGGTGGCGCCCTCGCTCTTGCCGATCACGGCGCCAATCTCGGCCATGCTGAGTCCCGCGACAAAGCGCAGCACCAACAGTTCGCGCCGGCTCCGGTCGAGGGTGTGGAAGACCGCGACGAGTTGGGCCAGTGATTCCTCATGAAGTACGTGTGAATCGAGGTCGTCCTGCGGTGCCTCCCGTAACACCTCCGGCAGCAGGTCCCAGGAGATCGTTGTCCGGCGGCCTCGATGGTAGTTACTCGACGCGTGCCGAGCGATACCAAAGAGCCATCCGATAAAGGGCCCTTTCTTCGGGTTGTACTGAGGAAGTCGGTCCATCGCCTGCAGGAAGACCTGCTGCACCATATCGGCCGCGTCCTCCGCACTGCTCGTCCGGGTCCTCAGATACCAGTAGATTCGATCACGGTACCGCTCGTAGAGTGGACCAAATGCGGCCGGATTCGCGCACGCTCCCTGAATCAGGGCAGGCTCGTCCTCCGACTGGTTCCGGTCAAACGAGTGAGCCACCGCTATGGCCTCACCCATCATTCTGTCCTGGCGCCCAACGCTCCATTACTCGTTCTCCCGATTCTCAGCTAGCCCTCGTCATGATGGCACTCACTATTACACGCCAGCCGGGAAAAGGTGACACGTCTCGATGATCCAGGAGAAAGACTACCAAGGTGGTTTCGCTCTATCTAGCCAGAGGTCTAGTTGACAATACGCTTGGAAAGCAAATAGTCGATGCGGACAGCTCCATGGCGTCTGCGCAGCTCCGCCAGCGTCCGTTGGCGGAATTTGACTGGCGCACGTGGGCGATGTTACCTGGTAACAGCATTACAGGAGTTCTATCTCATGGCAACACGAAGCAAGCCCGTTCGGATCTTCGCCGACGACGACAGCGCCCTCGAGCAGCTCGCGCAGCTCATGCGCCGCAGCCGTGCCGAGGTGGTCCACGAAGCACTCGCCGAGTACCTCGCGAACCATCGCGAAGAGCTAGGCCGGCTGTACGAGGAGACGGAGAGCGCCCTCGCATCCGGTGATCTCGAGCGTCTCATTCGCGCGTCGGCTCCAGCCCGCCGTGCCGAGGTGGACGCCATCATGGCTGACATCCCCGCACAGCGGCTGGAAACTCGCCCAGGCATCTCATCGGCGTCGGAAGGTCACACCGAGCCAAAGCACATGAAATGAACACCCTCTTTGATGGAATCTATGTAGCCGGCACGCTGAAAGAACTACAGTATCGAGGCATCAAGGTCGAGCCGGGGCTCACAGCGGACGAGCTCCGTGCGGTTGAGAGGGCCGTTGGCGCTCCACTACCTCCGGACCTGGCGCTCCTGCTGCGCGCGGGACTTCCGTCCGGGGAGGACTTTCCCGACTGGCGGGCCGATCCGGAGGGCGAGATGCGGCGGGCACGCGAGTGGATGGCGCGGGCGTTCACCTTCGACCTTGAGGCCGCGCAGTGGTGGTTTGATGGCTGGGGAGCTCGTCCCGTCGAGACCAACGCTGCGAAGCACTTGGCGCTTGAGCATCTCTCGGCAGCTTCTCCACTGGTGCCGATCTATAGCCATCGATTCATCCCGACCGATCCGCCTGCTTTCGGGAATCCGGTACTGTCGGTCTGGCAGGCGGGTGACTCCATCTATTACGGATTTGATCTGGCTCACTATCTCCACCATGAGTTCGGTGTTCCCCGCCCACCCTGGTCAGCGCGCATACCACCCCGCGTACCCTTCTGGGGCGACGTCTTTGGCCTGCTCGATGAGGACCAAGCATCAGGACCATCGGACAACGGCCGCACCGACATCGGACGGGAGTGGCACGCCTCCCTGTCGATTGTCGGCCCGTATCCGCCCGACACCCTGAGCACAGCACTTGGCATCCAACCATCCCACATCGACACCGACACCGAAGGCGCTGACTCCGAGCGGGAGGACGGCGAGTGGGAAGCATCCCCCCTGTATACCTGGACCGTCGATTCACGACTTCCGATTGTGCCGACGGCGGGTATCCTCACGCTGAACTCGTTAGAGGAGCATATTCTCGACGTGTTGCAGCAGCTCGCGGGATCGTGGATGCGCATGGTCGAGGTAAGCGGGTGGCCGGAAGTTGATATTGTCTTCTCGGCGACACTGCCTCTGATCAACGAGACTGGCGATGAGGATGGCTCGGACGAGGACCGAGAGCCACCCGGACGCCCGGAAGCCTTTTTCGAGTTGGATCCCGAGGCGCTGGCTTCGCTCTCGCAGATCAAGGCGCGGCTGGAGGTCACGTTTCGGTAGAGATCGTCGAGCGTGCGATCCAGCCCGAACGCCGCTTCATATCTTCCGAACTGCGCGTACTGTCAGGTGGACGGGCCGGTTACTCTTTCCTCAGCGACCCATCGTTCCCGGAAGGCTTATGCGCGAGTGAGGAAGGGTGGAAAAGCGCTCCTATGGGAGGATGTCGGTAGAACACGCCGTCAACTACCACACAGGAGCGCACCATGGACTCTACCCCCTCCACGACGGACCACGCAACCGGTCCCCTCGTCATCACGCCAGTTCGCTTGCTTGCCGCCTTCGCGACGGCGCCCGATCCATGGCGGGTAGCGAGCATTGACTATCCGCTGCCTGCTGTCCTTGGGCTGGCGGTAACTGCACTTCTCTGTGCCCACACCTCGGTCCTGGCAATCGCCGAATGGGGGAAACGACAACCGGGCGAACTCCGCGCTGGCCTTATGCCTCGACCGGGAGCGGCACTGTGACCTGCTCCATTTGGTAGTGGTGCGGTTGGGGTACGGCGTCTCCAGCCTGTCGCATGACCTCGAGGCAGGCCGCAAGATCATATCGAACGTTCTCTAGCGCATCCTGGCGCGTCTCTCCCTGACTAATACAGCCGGGCACCTCGGGCACCACAGCAATGTACGCTTCCGATGGCACGTCATAGGTGACCAACACCGTGTAGGTAGCGCATTCCATGTCTATCTCTCCTAGAGATGTTGTTCGAACTCGCTCCATGATACGCCTCCCAATCGGATCGCTGTCTTCAAGGTGAGCTCACTCACTCCCTTGCTGTGTCCGAATGAAACCACGATGGGTTGGTAGCCGTTGGGGCCACGATAGATCTCGTGAGCACTTTTGGTTGCGCGTACATGGACGAATCCAGTTGAGGCGAGCGCCCGGCGCACCTGCTGATCCTTGAGTCGCTTGGCTGCCATCTTCTCTACTCAGTCCGAGGTGCCAGTGTCTCATGCCGCCGGGTAGCGTCAAGGCGAACGTAACAGCCAATTATCATGCATGTGAAGTGCTGTGACGACATAGCCGAGCTGGCTTACGCACTGCTATTGCGTCCTCCTCGAGCATCGATCTTATCCGCGCGGTTGTTGAACGACTGAAGATTGGCGATGATATCGACGCTCTGTTCTCCGCCAACGAGGATAGCGCCCTCGCGCAGCTCGCGCAACTCATGGGTCGCAGCCGTGCCGAGGTGGTCCATGAAGCGCTCGCCGAGTGCCTCGCGAACCATCGCGAAGAGCTGGGCCGGCTGTACGAGGAGACGCAGAGCGCCCTCGGCTCCAGCCCGCCGTGCCGAGGTTGACGCCATCATGGCCGACATCCCCGCATAGCGGCGGGATTCGGGGTGACGGAAACGAGCCCACCGTGGACCCTCGCGGCGTTTTTCCCCGGCATTTCGCTCGCCGATGTAGAGTACATTGACGAGATCGCGGGACAGACACCCCGCGACCAATGAGGACACGTTCTGTGCCCTCATTGGTCGTGGCTGACGGCGGTCGGTCACGGAGCACCACTCCATGCGCATTGCCCTCTTCATCACCTGCTTCAACGACACGCTGTTCCCCGACACGGGGAAGGCGGTGGTGCGGCTGCTGGAACGGCTCGGGCATCGGGTCGACTTTCCGCTGGAGCAGACCTGCTGCGGGCAGATGCACTTCAACACCGGGTACCAGCGTGAGGCGTTGCCCCTGGCGCGGCGCTTCGTTGAGGTGTTCAGCGGGTACGAAGTAATCGTCTCCCCGTCCGCCTCCTGCGTCGGCATGGTACGCGAGCTCTACCCACGGCTGGCCGAGATCAGCGGCGACCCTCAACTCAGGGCGGACGTCGCCCGGTTGGGTCCTCGCGTCTGGGAGCTATCCGAGTTCCTGGTCAAGCGGCTGGGCATCGAGGATGTGGGCGCCTACTACCCGCACCGCGTCACCTACCATCCCACCTGCCACTCGCTGCGCATGCTTCAGGTGGGCGATGCCCCGCTTCGGCTGCTACGGCAGGTGCGCGGCATCGAGCTGGTCGAGCTGCCGGCCGCCGAGGAGTGCTGCGGCTTCGGCGGCACCTTCGCCATCAAAAATCCGGACGTCTCCATGGCCATGCTGACCGACAAGGTCCGGCACGTGCTGGACACCGGCGCCGAGGTGTGCGCCGCGGGCGACAACTCCTGCCTGATGCACATCGGCGGCGCCCTGCACCGCCAGCGAACCGGCGTGGGCGCCGTTCACCTCGCGGAGATTCTGGCCGCCACGGAGGACGAGGCATGACCGTTCCCTTCGATCAGGCTGCCAAGGTCGCCCTGGCCAACACCCAGTTGCGCCATAACCTGGCCACCGCTACTCACGCCATTCGGGACAAACGGGCTCGCGTGGTTGGGGAGCTGCCGGACTGGCCGGAGCTGCGCGAGGCAGGACGCTGTATAAAGGAGCGGACCATGCGCCACCTGGACCGCTACCTGCTGGAGTTCGAGGCCTCGGTTCAGCGAGCCGGCGGCCAGGTCCACTGGGCGCGAGACGCCGCGGAGGCCAACCAGATCATCGGCGACCTGCTGACCGGCCACGGAATCGGTGAGGTGGTCAAGGTGAAATCGATCACCTCGGATGAGATCGGCCTGAATCAGGCACTGGCGAAGCGCGGCATCAACGCCATCGAGACCGACCTGGCCGAGCTGATCGTCCAGCTCGCCAACGAGACCTCCTCGCATATCCTGGTTCCCGCTATCCACAAGAACCGCGCGGAAATCCGGGAGCTCTTCCTGCGCACCCTGGGAATCGACACCCTCTCCGACCAACCGGAGGCACTGGCGGAAGCGGCTCGGCTGCATCTCCGCCGCGCCTTTCTGCGCGCACGCGCCGGCATCAGCGGCGCCAACTTCGGCGTGGCCGAGACCGGCACGGTCTGCGTGGTCGAGTCGGAGGGCAACGGCCGCATGTGTACCACGCTGCCGGAGGTGTTGATCACGCTGATGGGCATCG
>JAABUU010001949.1_pt1 | contig 31571 bp, 26 predicted proteins | sample 5559301 | NCBI WGS metagenome assembly JAABUU01 (sample SAMN10711884, study PRJNA513360) | rock metagenome | isolation source: Antarctica rocks | place: Antarctica: Victoria Land, Richard Nunatak white
GGGGCCTACATCGACGGCTGGAACGACCGCGCCCACCCCTTCACCTGGACCAAGAGCGCCGATCACATCATCGCCCACTCGAAACCGTCACACCAGAAGGTCACTTCATACACGCGACACTAGATTCAGTGTGGACACTCATTCAGCGTATCAGGTCGGTCGACGATAGAGGGACAACGCGTACATCTTTCGACTGGACGCCGGCTCCCGCCCGACAGCGCTTGAACGTTTCTAGTTGGTGACGCTCAAAGTTCAGTCCGACCGCCGGGCGCTGCGACGGCGCCCTGATCTCGGTCTCGCGGTTACCGCCGAGCTGAGCGTCGAAATGTTTGGGCTGGGACATCAAGTCGGTCAAACGTGACACGCAATTCACTCGCTGGTCGCCGGGTCGGTCGCTGGCCCCGCGCTCTCGTCATCGCAATCTTAGATCTGGGATGTTGAGGTGGTCAGCGCTGGTGTGGGCTGCGCTCTGCCTGGCGCAGACCCTCAGCGAGTGACTCCCTCATCAGCTCCGCCGAGCCCAGTCGAGCATCGCGGATCCAGCGGTGGTGCTTATGGGTGTCTGAACACCTGAACTAGTTCTCCCGGAGTAGAAACGATGACGTCGGCGCCGGCCGCTTCGAGCTCACCTGGTTCCGCGTATCCCCACCGGACCCCCACACTGGACATCCCGTGTTCCTTGGCGCCGATTATGTCCTGTGCTCGGTCGCCAACCATCCAGGCGTCGCCAGCACACACATTCAGCTGGTCCAGGGCGAAGGCGATGACGTCGGCCTTGCTCCTCCTCGAGTCATTCAACGTCGCACCCCCGACCGCAGTGAAGAACTTGGTCAGGTCGAAGTGGTCGAGGATGCGTTCCGCGAATGGGAGGGGCTTCGATGTGGCCAGGGCCAGCGTGGTTCCGCTGGCCACGAGTGCTTGCAGCGCCTCTCGAATGCCCCCGTACACTTGGTTCTCGTACAGCCCCAGCTCGCTGAATCGTTCGCGGTACAACTCCACCGCAAGCGCGACGTCGTCGTTGTCGAGCCCGAGTGAACTGAAACAGTCCTGGAGTGGAGGGCCGATGAAGGCCCGCAATTGCTGGATCGACAGTGCAGGCTTCGACATCTGCGCAAGGGCATGCGCCACCGACCGCGAAATTCCGTCATACGGGTCTGTGAGGGTGCCATCGAGATCAAAGAGGACGAACACCAGGAAAGGGTAACGGCATGCAACAGTCGGTAGCACGCTACCTACTCAACGTGTTGAGAGCTGGACACATGAGAAGACGTGACGATCAGCACACGTGCCGGCGTCTCCGAACGCAACATCGCTCGGACCAGCCACCGGGCCAGCCTCACCGTCCCAGCGGGCAGCACCTGCGGCTCTCGGTACGGGCAGCGGAGGATTCAGCGACTGGAAAGCGGCGGGCGCGCCGCCCGTTCGCCGAAGCCCGAACCCGCCGAGCACCGGCCCACCAGACCAGAGGCGCGGTGACCACCTCCCTCGGGCCGATACCGGGGACTCGCGCCGTCGACGGAGCACTACGAGCCCGGACTAGTCCGGGCTCGTAGTGCTCCGGATCAGTCCCTGGACCCGGCCGGGGAAGGGAACCGTCCAGCAGGGCATAGGACTGCTGGCGTAGGGCTGCTCGATCGAGCGAGTAATGGCAGTGACGGGTTTCGGTGGCGCTGGGCGCCCTCGATGGCTCTCGCGTTGGCCAGGTCCGGTAGCCGGTACCTGATCGAGGGAACCCGGGGACGGATCGTGCCGCCTGACCCCGTGGCGAGCGCTGCGTGGGCAGCCGACCATCCACGCCGACGCCACGACGCCACGACGCCACGACGGCCGGGGCGCTGGCCCTGGCCGGGTGGGTCTATAACACCAATGTTGTGCGGCGCGGACGGCCCGATTCAGCCTCATGACTGGGTACCCGGTCATCGGACCCGTGCGGATCACCGCCGGGCTCGGCCTGGCCGGACCGGTGGGCACCTGGGTCTTCAACCTGACCTACCCGGGCGGCAGCCAATCTGGCCGACAGGTGTACCACTCGTGCCCCGCGTCATTGATGGTTGGTCGGAGAGCTTCGGGCGGTGGCGCTGGATGACTGACGTCATCCCCGGTTGGATGGAAGGTGTTGGCCATGGCGCGGGCTGAGGGTATCCACGGACAGGATCCGGGGCAGGGCGTGCTGGAGCGTGCCTTCCTCGTACTGCAAGCTCTCCCGCACGTCCGCGCTCCTGGTCAGGTGCAAGGCCTCGCGGCCGCCACGGGCATTCCTTATCCGTCCGTGCACCGGCTTCTGGCCCAGCTGGTCGACGTCGGCCTGGTCGTTCGGGCCGACGACGGCTACAGCCTGGGCGCGGGGGTGCTGGACCTGGCCAGCGCGATCGAGCCGGTCCCGGGACTCCGGGCCCGGGCTGTGGCCGTCATGGATTCCCTACGTGAGCACACCGGCGCCACGCTGTCCCTGGTGACCCGGATGGGTGAGCACACCGTCATCCTCGATGTCCTGCCCGGCCGTGAGGGTCTGCCCTACCCGGTTTCCAGCGGGCACCGCCTACGTCCGGGCGCCGCTGGCAACGTGTCACTGCAGCGCCACGGTCGGGAGCTGCACGGGCCGGGAGTGGTGGTGGATGACGGAGGGGACCTGCCGGGCCTGACGTGCTATGCCACAAGCCTGCACGTGCCTGGGGGGGCGCGGGTCGCGCTGCAGCTCAGCGCGTCCGCTGAGCGCCCGGCCGCACGCTGGGCCGCGCTGGTCAACCAGGCCGCTGAGCGCATCAGCGCGGGACTGCCCGCCAGCTGACCACTGCGCCGAGCGCTCCATCGGGTGCCCGCCCCCAGGCGCGGCGGTCTCACTCAGCGGACATCTGTTAGGACGCCGGCCGCCCGCAGCGACACGATCGCCGTGTCAGCGGCTCTTCGGCGCTGGTTCCGGACCTGGGGAACTGCTGCTGGTCCTGGTGACGTCCGCACCCTCACCGGATGGTGAGTGCTCCTGGAAGATCAGTGCAGGAAAGGAGCGTAACGGTGGTCGCTGGACCAGATCGAGAGGTGGATGTCCGGCCGGGGGCGCCCAGCCGCCTGGCCGAGAGGTCGTCGGGCGGTGCCCCGCTTCCCGCGGTCGTGGACTACATCGTCGTAGGAGCCGGTGCTGCCGGCTCCGTGGTGGCTGCTCGGCTGTCCGAGAGCACGGACACAACGGTGCTGCTGCTGGAGGCCGGTGGCCGCCTCGACCCGCAAACGGTCGCGGTCCCGGGCCGCTTCCGGGAGCTGGAGGTCGTCCCCTCGGTCTATGAGGACCTGACCCCGCCACAGAGTGGGCTGTCAGGACGGCAGATCGCGTTGCACACCGGGCGAGGGCTGGGTGGAGGTAGCAGCGTCAACGCCATGGGCTGGTTCCAGGGGCTGCCCACGGACTACGACGGCTGGCGTGACGACGGTGCGCCCGGGTGGGGCTGGAGTGACATGCAGCCGTTCCTGCGTCGCAGCGAGGACCACGAGCTGGGAGCCAGCGTGTGGCACGGCGCCGCCGGGCCGATGAGCGTGAGCGGACCCCGCCACCTGCACCCGCTGGCTGTCGCATTCGTCGCCGCGGCCCAGCACCAAGGGCTCAGCGTGACCGACGACCTCAACGGCGCGCAGCGCGAAGGGGTCGGCCTGGCGGCCAGCAACATCCGCGACGGTCGCCGCTGGAGCGTGGTCGACGGCTACCTCGACCCCGCCGGGGACCGGGCCAACCTGCTGGTCTCGACTTCGACCCCGGTGGCCCGGGTCGTGATGGACGGCACCAGGGCGGTCGGCGTGGTCACGGCGGGCGGGGACCCGAGCGAGGTCCGGGCCCGGGCCGGGGTGATCCTGTGTGCCGGGGCCATCCGTACCCCGCAGTTGTTGATGCTCTCGGGCATCGGACCAGGTGCGCACCTGCGCGAACACGGGATCGACGTGGTGAGCGATGTCCCGGGCGTGGGCGAGAACATGCACGACCACCCCATGGTCCCGACGTTGTGGCCGCTGAGGGACGCCGCCGCGCTGCGTGACAGCTCCTACTCGGACGCTGCGACCACCTACCGGCTGCTGCGCAGGGGTCCGCTGTCCACGGTCGGACAGGCAGTTGCTGTCCTGCGTTCCACCCCCACCGCACCCGCCCCGGACCTGCAGCTGGCGATGGGCCTGATGGGTCTCGACGCCGGTGGGCCACCTGCTGATCTCGAGGCGATGATCTGTCTCGTGGCGCTGCTGGCCCCTCGCAGCCGGGGCTCGGTGCGGTTGTCCGGTGCTGGTCCCGATGACGTCCCGGTCGTCGACCCCCGCTATCTCACCGATCCCGAGGACCGAGACCGCCTTCGCGCCGGGGTACGCCACCTTTCTGCCATCTTCGCCACACAACCCCTCGCTGACCTGACCGGACCCGCTCTCGGGCTCGGAGCCGAGCCGGATGACGATGAGCTCGACGAGTTGCTCACTGCCCAGGCCAGCACCTACTGGCACCCCGTCGGCACGGCTCGCCTGGGTACCGGTCCCATGGGGGTCCTCGACCCGGCCACGATGGGCGTACGCGGGACGAGCGGCCTGTTCGCAGCCGACGCCTCGTCGATCCCCACCATCACCCGCGGCAACACCCAGGCCCCCGTCATTGCCATCGCCGAACGGGCCAGCGAGCTCATCACCAGGACGACTCATGCCCGGTGATGCTGGGGCGGGCGCTGTTGCCGCTGTCTGCTCCCATCCGGCCCGGGAGGATGCCGTCTCGTCCGTGACAGTTGCGCGGGTGGCGGTCCAGCCCCTGTCGCTGGATGACATCACGCCTTCGAGGGGGTGATAGTGCCCACCTCCGCCGTCACGGGGCCTCGCCACCTCGGGCGTCAGCAATGTGGTGGGCCAGCGGGTCGCCCACCACACCGACGTTGATCGACGGGACAGGAAAGGCGGTCGACTTCGACTTTGCCGCGACGGCCAGGTGAGACGGTGGTCTGCTCGTCGAAGAGTCGCGCTGTGGACTCTGTTATGCAGGCCCCCCGCCCCTAGAGCGCGAGACTCGCCCGCCTGGGGCGCGGCGCACGCCGCGCCCCCGTTCTTCTAGTGCGCGTGCGCTGGGGACTTGTTGAGGCTGTCGGCGGTGGCCAGGACCGTCTCCGCGATTGGGCGGGGCTGCCAGTGGAGCTCCGTGCGGGCCTTGTCGGCGGACACCGGCCGGTGCTTGCCCAGTTCGTACAACCGGCTGCGCAGCACCGGATCGAACAAGGCGGACAGGCGGACGACGACGTTGGGCAGCGACCGGCGGGGCACCCGGTCAGCCAGTGCCGGCGCCTGCTCGCGCAGCACCTTCGCGAGGTCGCTCATCCAGGCGAAGGAGGCGGCGGCGAGGTAGCGCTGTCCTGCGGCCTCGGGTGCCGTCATAGCGCGCAGGTGGAGGTCAGCGACGTCGCGTACGTCGACGAGCGGCCAGCCGAAGCGCACCAGAGCGGGGAGCGAGCCGTCCAGGAGCCGGGCGACGATGTCGATGGACGCGGAGTGCTCGGGCCCGAGAACCGGTCCGAGCACGGCTCCCGGGCAGATCGTGACGAGCTCGAGGTCTCCGCCCTCCCGTGCCGTCCAATCCGATGCCGCCCGCTCGGCGATCGTCTTGGAGCGTTCGTAGGCGGAGGAGTCGGAGCGGTTTGTCTCGTCCGACCAGTCAGCCTCAGTGAACGGTTTGGTGCGTCCGCCCCGCCCGTAAGCGACAGCCGCGGTGGATGAGGTCATGACCACCCGCTTGACCCCGGCGTCTCGAGCGGCGGTCAGGACCCGCAGCGCGCCGTCGCGGGCGGGCCGCACCAACTCCGCGTCGTCCGTGGGGTTGACCCGCGGGAAGGGTGATGCCACGTGCAGGACGAAAGTGCAGCCGGACGCGGCGGCATGCCATCCCGTGTCGGCCTCGAGGTCCGCAGGAACGATTTCGAGGCGGTCGGCGGGGTCGACGAGCCGTCTGACGGCGGCGCGTAGCTCGCTCTCCCGGGAGGGGTTCCGCACGGTGGTGCGCACCTGGTAGCCCTGCGCTAGGGCTTGGGCGATGCAGTGTCCGGCGATGAAGCCCGACCCGCCTGTGACCAGCACTCGTTCGTCGCCTGTCATGTCGTACTCCTCTTCCGGTGGGATGGATGTCACGCCGTAGCTGTTGCCGCAGAGCGCCGGGAACCATGCGCTGCTACCGGTCAGGACACGCCCCGCGCGAGGCCGGTCCGGGACGAACCTCGAGAAGCTCGAGCTGCACCGATCTGAGGGCCTGCTCGGTGTGGGCGGCGAGCACGAAGTGCTGCCCTGCAGGGCGACGGACGTGGGCAGCACCGGCGCCACCGCTGGCGCCGGTCACGAGGGTTGGCCCAGCAGGTGGGAGACGTCGTTCATGCGCGCTCCTTGCTTGGCGGTCTCGTAAGATCCAGATATCCAACGCATGTATCCAACAGTTGTAACCTACGAGCGTTGGTGACCGTCGTCAACCAGGAGGTCCGGGTGTCCTCGTCAGCAACCGGACGAGAGCGGAACGCCCGGGGACACGGGGAGCTGCTCCGCGCGCAGTTCGTGACAGCTGCCTCCGAGCTTCTGGGACAGGTCGAGCGCCCCGAGCAGCTGACCCTGCGGATGGTTGCGCGCGTTGTCGGGGTATCGCCGGCCAGCATCTACAGCCACTTCGCCGACCTGGACAGCCTGGTCGCTCAAGTGCTGCTCGACCTGTTGGAAGAGCTCACCGCGTCGGTGGAGGCTGCAGTCGCGGCAACGAGGTCGCCCGTGGACGGTTTGCTCGCGTCTTGCCTGGCCTACACGCAGTGGGGTCTGGACCACCCCGGGCACTACCGGGTTGTGTTCGGCGGGCGGATCGACCCGGTCCTCCAGGACAGGGTCGGCGGTCCGGCCGGGTCCCGGCTGATCGACAATCTTTCACGGTCGCTCGCCGAGGCGGCCTCCCGCGCTGAGAACGACGGAGGCACCGCCGAGCTGAGCGTCAGCAGGGGTCTGCTGCTCTGGACGTCGCTGCACGGCCTGGTGGTCCTCCGCATCGACAAGCAGACGCTGGGCTGGCCACCGTCGGGCGACCACGTCGTGGACCTGGTTGCCATGTTCACTGATCGGCCTCGTGCGCACCTGCGTGCAGCGGCCGCCTCGATGAACGCCGTCGGCACTGTCCGCCGGCGCTGATGGACGCGGTCCAGCGGAATCGCACAGGAGCGCTTTGCGGGGACTACCCAGGGAGACCTGCAGCATCTGGCGGCGAAGACGGTGATCGTCCGGGCGGCTCTGCGGGCCGGGTGGGACGCGGTTCCGGAACAGCCAGGCCGGGCGGTCCCGGGAGAGCAGGGCCCGGGGTGGGTCGCTGACGTTCTGCCCAGCAGCCGCGGCCAGCCGGGTAGCACTGGAGGTGCAGTGTCCCGGTAGACCGGGCAGCGGTACCGGGAACGCCAACAGGCCTACCAGGACAGCGGTGTGCGGGCGGTCTGGTTCATCCGGCACGAGGAATCAGTCCCGCCAGCCGGCGACGAGCTCCCGGTGTTCGGGATCAGCCACCTCCAGGACCAGGACGAGGACCAAGTCGGGGACCATCTCCCCAACCACCGGGAGGACTTAGGCGGGGACGGGGTGGGTGCGTTCCTGGTCTGGGTCCTGCTCCCGCACCCGACACCACGTCTCCTGCGACGGACACCTCGACGGTGGCCACACCTGGATCCAGCGCCCACAGACCGGACGCGGTTCCCGACCCCGGTGAACGGGGGTCGGGTCGGGGGTCGTGCCTCCGGTGCGGCGGTAGGGCGGGGGTGGCGCGGGAGTTGATCCCGGAATGGGTGCAGGCCGTGGTGATCGCCCGTGACCGGGGGCGGTGTCGCTAGTGCGGTGTGGTGCCGGTCGGTCCGCGGCGGCTGCAGCTGGACCATGTCCGCCCGGTGTTCCGGGGCGGCCGGTCGAGCTGGCGAACACGGTTCTTACGTGCAGCATCTACAACAGCGCGAAGAGCGCCCTCCTCTATGTGGTCCTGATGCCGCTGACGGAGCTGGTCGACATTGACGAGAGCCGAGCGCCGCAACGCCCACGCCTGCACCGGACCAGGGGCACTCGGGACCTGTCCCGCGTCCAGCTGCGGGCGTGGGCCGCGGTTAGGCAGCGGCTCCACGCCGCGGCCCAGCGCCGACTGACCGACCGGCACCTTGGCTCACTGACCCGGTGCGACACCTGCCGCGAGGAGTTCCTCGTCGGAATCACCGGCCGACTCGACCCGTCCCGAGCGCGAAGCCGCCTCCGGTCGGCGTTTGCCTCAATCGGAGGTGAAGGCGCGCTGCAGGGCGGCGTCCCGGGCGGCGATGAACTGGCGTGACACCTGCGCGTCCGGCACCATCCGGTCGAAGCCGTGGTGGGCACCGGCGTAGACGTGCAGGTCGGTGGGCACTCCGGCTTGGAGCAGGCGATGCGCGTAGTGGATGTCCTCGTCGCGGAACAGGTCCAGCTCGCCGGTCAGCACCGTGGTGGGCGGCAGCCCGCTCAGGTCCTGCATCCGGGTGGGCGACGCGTAGGGCGAGACTTGGTCGGTGCCGTAGGCGTCTCCCAGGTAGCTGCGCCAGGCAATCTCGTTGTTGGCCCGGTTCCAGGTGTGTGGGTCGGTGATGGCGCGGCTCGAGGGGGTGGAGCCGGTGTCGTCCAGCATCGGGTAGAGCAACAGCTGGTGCGCGACGCCGAACTCGGCCCGGTCACGTACCAGCAGGGTCAGGCCGGCCGCCGACCCGCCCCCCGAGCTCGGTCCCCCCACGACCACGCGACGCGGGGGCGACCCCCAGCTCCGCAGCACGCGACACCAGCCAGGACAGACCGGCGTACGCGTCCTCCAGGGCCGCTGGGAAAGGGTGCTCCGGTGAGCGGCGCCAGTCCACTGCGACCACCACGCAGCGGTGGCGCTCGGCCAGCGGCGCACAGTAGGCGTCGTCGAGGTCCGGCATGGTCAGCACGTGACCGGCCCCCGGCACCCAGTACAGGCAGGGCAGCACCTCGTCGGCCACAACAGGCCGGAAGATCCTGACCCGGACGCCCGGGTGGCCGCCGGCGGCCGGCACCTGGCGGTCGGCGTAGGCCACCGCGGTGTCCAGCCCAGGAGGCCCGGTGTGGCTCGCCATCTCGGCTATCGCGAGCCGAGCGGCCGGGATGTCGCAGAGGTCCAGCGCGGGCATCCGCTGCGCGACCTCGACCAGCTCCGGGTCAAGACGGTCCAGCACGTCAAACTCCTTGCCTAGTCACGACGGTCGTACCGCCCTCGTGCGAAGGGTCCTGGCAAGTGGGCACCGGCCGAACCCAGCGGTACCAGGCTCTCCCATCCCCCCAATCAGGTGCCCACCGTTGAGGGTGAAGGTGTGCCAGGCCCCGTCGGGCAGCGCCGCGTCGAACCTCCGGCGGTCAGCTGACGGTGCATTGTGGGGGACAAGCCGCTGCAGAGCGATCCCAAGTGCAGGAGGTGGTGCGGGGGTTGGTGTCTCGGGACGGGTTGTCGGGGATCGTGGTGTTGCGGCGCCGGTTCAGCGGCACCGCGGGGGCGGTGTATCCGGCGTTCTGCTGCGGGCACTGCCAGGCGATGAGCGGGGACTTCCCGCTTCAGCAGCAGCTGCTCGGGCTCGCCGTCGACGGTATGAAGCCGGTCCTGGTACCACTGGCTCAGGCTGATCTGCACCTTGTTCTTTGTGTTCTGGATGTAGGTGAACTGGATGTTGCCGGACAGCTTGTTGACCTTCGCCTTGTAGCCGATGTCGTTCAGCACACTCTGCACGTACTCACCGATCGCGGAGTTCACGGCGTCGTCCTGGACAACAACGGTGACGGCCTGGCCGGCGGTCCCGGACTCCTGCACCAGCTGGCGCGCCTTGTCCAGGTCCGGCGCGGACCAGGCGGTTCCCGGATTCTTCGTGTACTGGCAGGAATCGGCGTGCCCCGGGAACCCGGGCGGCAGGATCGTGCAGACCGGCGCGGCGAGGTTCTTTCCGCCGTACAGCTGGACGACGGCGTCGCGGTCGACGGCGTAGTTGACCGCCTGCCGGGCCTTGACGTTGTTGAACGGGGGGATCCGGGTGTTCATCGGCAGATACCAGAACGCCGTGAGCTCGTTGACGTGGATCTGGTCGGCGAACTTCGTGCCGAGCTCGTTGAGCCGGTCCGCGGGCGGCTGGTCGGCGAGCCAGTCGGCCTGCCCGTTCTGCACCGCGGTGATCTCCGACTCCACCGTCTGGCCGAACGACTCCACGATGGTGTCCGGGTAGCCCTGCGGCTGGGCGGCCCGTGACCACTCGGTGAAGTTCGGGTTGCGCTGCAGCACCAGGGATCCGTTGCCGCTGGGGTTGTACGAGGCGATCGTGTAGGCGCCGGTGCCGGGCAGCGGCTTGGTACCGGAGTCCGTCGCGGGGGAGCCGGCGGGCAGGACCGTTGCGTGCGGCACCGCGAGCTTGTACGGCAGCTCCGGGTCCGGTGCGGTCAGGTTGATGGTGACTGTCCGAGCGGCCGCGTCGCCGACCACACCGCGGGCGAGCGTGCACGTCTTCGGCGTCTTCAGGCACGCGGCCGCGCCGACGATCCCGTTGTAGAACGTGCCGGCCGTCGGGCTGGAGACGGTGAAGATGCGCCGGAACGACGCGACCACGTCGTCGGTGGTCACCGCCTTGCCGGTCGAGAACTTGATGCCGTTGCGCAGGGTGAACCGGTAGGTCTTCCCCCCGTTGGTCACCGTCGGCAGCGCGGTCGCGAGGTCGGGGACGACCGTGAACGACGGCTGGCCACCCACCTTCTGGAAAGCCAACAGGCCGTCATAGGTGGCCTGGTACAGCTGCCAGTACTGCAGGGTGTAGTTCACCATCGGGTCGATCGTCCCGGCCGCCGCAGTCGCGGAGAGCTTCAGGGTGCCGCCCCGGTGTGCGGTCGGGAAGGCGGCGCCGCCGGTCGCCCCGCCGCCGGTCCCCCGCTCCCGCCGCTGCTGCTGGCCGTCGCGCCGGCGCCGGCGGAGGACGTGGCGCCGGCGGAGGACGTGGCGCCGGCGGAGGACGTGGCGCCGGCGGAGGCAGTGGCGGCGCTGCCCGGCTGGGGCGGCTGGGTGTTGGAGCAGGCGGCGAGGACCAGGGCCGCGGTCAGCCCCGCGACGGGGAGCAGCGCGGTGCGGAGCGGGGTGGCGCGTGGGAGGTCATCGCGATCCGTTCTCTGAGGAAGCCGTGAAAAAGTCGTCGAGAATCTCCAGGTATCGCTCGGGTTCCTCGACATGCGGCAGGTGGCTGGACCGTTCGAACAGCTCCCAGCGCACGTCCGGGATCGCGTCGAGGTAGGGCTTGACGCACAGCGGAGTGGCCTCGTCGTACACCCCGGAGATCACCAGGCTCGGCACCGCGACGGCGGACACGCGGTCGGCGACGGTCCAGTCGGCCAGGCTTCCGACGACGTGGAATTCACTCGGCCCGTTCATCGAGTGGTAGACGGTCGGGTCCTGCGCGAGCAGGTCGAAACTGGCGGTCACCTCTGGCGGGTTGGGCACCACCCGGCAGACGTGCCGGTCGTAGAAGACCTTCTCGGCCTGCAGGTACTCCGCGCTGTCCGTGGTGCCGGCTTGCTCGTGCCGGGTCAGCGTGTCGTCGACCCCGGGGGGCAGGTCCGCCCGGAGCCGGTTCGCCTCCTGCACCCAGGTCCGCATCGACGCCGGGGAGTTGGCGATCACCAGTGCCTGCAGACCGTCCGGGCGCTGGACGGCGTACTCCGCGGCGAGCATCCCGCCCCAGGACTGCCCGAGGACGGCATGGCGGTCGGCGATGCCCAGTGCCTGCACCAGGTTCGCCAGTTCGTCGAGGAAGAACCGGACGGTCCACCGGTCGGCCGGTGCATCCGGGGCGTGGGTGGACCGGCCGCAGCCGAACTGGTCGTAGTGCACGACCGGCCGGCCCGTACGTACCGCGAGGTCGGCGATCGCCAACGTGTACTCGTGTGGGACGCCCGGGCCGCCGTGCAGGACGACCAGCGGCGTCGGACCGGCGTCGGGGCCGGCGGCGAGATCACCCGTTACCCGGTACCAGGTCTGTCCACCGGCATAGGGGACCGTTCCCTCCCGGGTAGCCGCAGCAACCATGGTCACGTCCTCCCCCAGGGGGTCTGGTGGCCACGGTCGTCCGTGGGGCCGCCCCTACTGGCTGGGCAGACGATTGCCCCGGGATTGACCGATTGCAAGGCGAATGTGTTACGTCTGCGTTTCCGACCACTGGATCAGCAGGTCGGGCCGGTCAAGCGGTTGTCGCCTGTTCGCCCCGCTGGACGCACCCGGCGAGGCTCAGCTGCTGCGGGCCGTCCGCCAGCGCACTCCGGCCATGACCGATGCGGCGACCAGCAGAGCGATCCCCGATCCCAACAGGCCGAGGTGCTGCACCGCCGAGGTCGAGCCGGCGCCGGCCTGGACACCGCCGGCGGGCATCCGCTGCCCCCGCGACCGACCCGCCGCGCCGTTCGCGCCCGAACCCGTCCCGGCGTTGGACCCCGCGCGGTCCCCGGAAGCGTTGGTGGAGCCGTTGGTCGAGCCGTTGGTCGAGCCATTGCCGGAAGCGTTGCCGGAAGCGTTGGTCGAGCCGTTCCCGTTAGCGGAACCACCACCGGAACCGCCACCGGAACCGCCACCGGGAGCGGTGGGACTGCCGGTGGACCGGGGCGTGCGTCGGTCGGTGGCCGACGGCAACGGGACGGCCGTCGAGCTGCGCGTCGGCAGTGGCGACCGGGAGCCGGTCGGCGAGGGCGACGCCGGCCGGGTCGGGCCGGGCGTGACGGTGGAGCTGGGACCGGCGGTCGGGCTCGGGCTGGCGGTCGGGCTCGGGGTTGCGGTGGGGCTGGCGGTCGGGCTGGCCGGGGGGGTTGCGGTGGGACTGGGGCTCGCCGTCGCCGCCGCCGTGATGTTCGTGGTGATCGACGTCCGGCAGGTCACGAAGCTGCCGCCGGGGTTGCCGGTCCCGTTGCACTGGTTGACCCGGATCGGGATCGCCGGACTCACCCGCGACCCCGCCGCGACGGTGCAGTTCACCGCTCCGCCGCCGCCGTTGCCCGAGCCGTTGCACTGGGTCACCGTGGCGCCGGTCGTCGTCGCCGGGAACGGGGTGCAGTTCACCGAGGCCCCACCGCCCGTCCCGGACCCGACGCACTGGTTGACGGTCGCGTCGGTGACCGGTTGCGCGCCGGGGGTGTCCGCACTGACGTTGTTGGTGATGTCGACCGTGCACCTGACCGGGTGGGCGGCGTCGTTGCTGGAGCCGTTGCACTGGTTCACCGTGGTGACGATGTCCGTGGACGTGGTCCGGAAGGTCCCGTTACCGGGAGGGCACGGGTCGAGCGCACAGTTCCGGGTCACCGTCACCACCGAGCCGCGGGTGTTCCCGTCGATCGTGTTGACCACCGTGACCGCGCATTCGAGCACCGTGGTCGCGCCGCCCGGGCCGGGACCCTGGTTGTTGCACTGGTCGAGGGTGACGTTGGCTGCCTGCGCGGTCCGTGCCGGGCTCAGGCCGGTGATGCCGACCGCACCGGCCAGCACCACCAGCACCAGGACGGCCGTGTGGCGCATGCGCCGGGCGGCGGGAACCCTCGCCCCGCCACGTGGACGGTCCGCTCGGTCGGTCGGTCTGCTCATGCGGTCAGGCCCCTGCCGGTTGACGCGTCGAGCCCTGGACGAACCGAGCGCGAGGCGAGCTGGTCGCGCAGAAAGTGATCAACTGATTACGAACGGTGAAGTTACCCAGCCCGGGCGCCGTTGTCAACGATCAACCTCGTCACCGACCGGTGGTCCGACGTGCCACCGGCAGACGGGGTAGGCGGGGCACCGATACCCGGTGCTGCCAGACTTGGCCGCCGTGACGACCCCAGGAGCCGACTGGCTGCCCGACGCCGTGGTGTACGAGATCTACCCGCAGTCGTTCGCCGACTCCGACGGCGACGGGGTCGGTGACTTCCCCGGAGCGCTCGCTCACCTGGACCACCTGGCCTGGCTCGGTGTCGACACCGTGTGGTTCAACCCGTGTTTCGCCTCACCGTTCCGGGACGCCGGCTACGACGTCGCCGACTACGACCACGTTGCGCCCCGGTACGGGACCGACGCGGACCTGGTTGCCTTCGTGGACGCCGCCCGCGAGCGCGGCATCCGGGTGCTGCTGGACCTCGTGGCCGGGCACACCAGCAGCGACCACGCCTGGTTCCGGGCGTCCGCGGCGGACCTGGGCGACGACCGCTACATCTGGTCCGCCCGGCCCGGCCCCGGGTTCGTCCCCTCGCCCGGGACCCGGCCCGGGTACTACCTGCGCAACTTCTACGACACCCAGCCGGCGCTGAACTTCGGCTACGCCCGGACGGACCCGGCCGAACCCTGGCGGCAGCCCGTCGACGCCCCCGGCCCGCTGGCGAACCGGGCGGCGCTGCGCCGGGTGATGGCTCGCTGGTGCGACGTCGGGATCGCCGGGTTCCGCGTCGACATGGCCTTCTCGCTTGTCAAGGACGACCCCGGGTATGTCGAGACCACCGCTCTGTGGCGAGAGCTCCGCTCCTGGTTGCGCGACACCTACCCGGAAGCGGTGCTCGTTCCCGAGGGCTCCGAGCCGGCCCCCGCCGACGAACAGGGCATTCCGCGCTCGACCGGGTTCGACGCGGACTTCTGGCTGGTGATCTTCGACGAACACGCGTCGCTGTTCGACAACGGCGGCGCGGGAACCCAGTCGGCGCACGCCGCGCCGGCCGGTGGCTGCTACTTCGACGAGGCGGGGCTGGGTTCCGCGCGGCCGTTCGTCGATGCCTGGACCCGCCACCGCCAGCGGTGGGGGGCCGCGCGGCCGGTGCTGCTGGCCAGCTCCGACCACGACTTCTCCCGACTGGCCTGCGGATCCCGGACGCAGCAGCAGCTGGGTGCCGCGTGGACATTCCTGCTGACGTGGGGAACCGTGCCGTCGATCTTTGCCGGCGACGAGATCGGCGTCCGCTACCAGCCGGGGCTGCCGGACGTCGAGGGCAGCGTCTACGAGCCGACGTACAACCGGTCCGGCGCCCGGACGCCGATGCAGTGGGACACCTCGGCCAACGCCGGCTTCTCCACCGCGCCGGCGGACCGGCTGTACCTGCCCGTCGACCCAGCCCCGGACCGCCCCGACGTCGCCACCCAGCGGGCCGATCTGGACTCGACCCTGCACCTGGTCCGGCGATTGATCGCGTTGCGCCGGTCCACCCCGGCGCTCGGCGCCCGCGCCACGACCGAGGTCCTCGGGACCGGCTACCCGTTCGTCTACATCCGCGGCGGGAGCCATCTGGTGGTGGTCAACCCGCGGCGGGAGCCGGCGCGGCTGGACCTGGCCGGCCTGCGGGTGGGCGACGGGTCCCAGGTCGGCGGAGGCCCGCGGGTGGGCGAGGGCCTGGAGGTCAGCGGGGTGACCGTCCGGGACGGGTCCGTGCTCGCGGACGGGTTCGGGTACGGGGTGTTTGCCCTCGCGACCTCCGCCGGCTGAGGCGCCCTCAGGACCTGGGGCGGCACAGACGTCCGTAGGCTCCCCGCCTGTGAAGGGATTCGCCTCGGACAACTACGCCGCCGTGCACCCCGACGTGCTGGCGGCGATGGCCGCAGCCAACGACGGGCACGCCGTCAGCTACGGCGACGACCCGGTGACGGCGAAGGCCGACGCGCTGCTGCGCCAGCAGTTCGGCGCCGACGCCACACCGCTGCTGGTGTTCAACGGCAGCGGGGCCAACGTGTTGTGCCTGCGGACGCTGTGCAAGCCGTGGGAGGCGGTCGTCTGCGCCGACACCGCCCACGTGAACACCGACGAGGGTGGCGGCCCGGAGATCGTCGGCGGGCTGAAGATGCTGACCTGCCCGACCGCGGACGGCAAGCTCACCCCGGACGGTGTCGCGCGCTGGCTGCCGAGTATCGGCAACGTGCACGCCGCGCAGCCACGGGTCGTCACCGTCACCCAGTCCACGGAGCTGGGGACCAGGTACGAGGTCGACGAGCTCAAGGTGCTCGGTGAGTTCTGCGCCGCGTCCGGGCTGCTGTTCCATATCGACGGCGCCCGGCTGGCCAACGCCGCCGCCGCCCTCGACGTCGGGCTGGGCGACCTCGCGGCCGGGGTGGGCGCGAGCGCGGTCAGCTTCGGCGGCACGAAGAACGGCCTGATGTTCGGTGAGGCGGCGGTCTTCCTCGACCCGGCCACCGCGCCGCCGGCCCCGTTCGTCCGCAAGCAGCTGCTGCAGCTGGCCAGCAAGCACCGCTTCCTGGCCGCGCAGTTCGTCGCACTGCTGGAGGGCGACCTGTGGCGGCGGCTGGCGACGCACTCCAACACGATGGCCGCCCGGCTGGCGGACGCCGTCGGCGGGGTCGACGGGCTGCGGATCACCCAGCAGGTACAGGCGAACGGCGTGTTCGCGATCCTGCCGCCCGGGGCCGCGGACCGGCTGCGCGAGCGGTGGCGCTTCTACACCTGGAACGAGACGACCGGCGAGGTGCGCTGGATGTGCTCGTGGGACACCACCGCCGAGGAGGTCGACGCCTTCGCCGCCGACGTCGCGACGGTGTGCGCGGGTGGCGAGCTGCCCCCGATGGACGGAGAGCCCCGCCCGGCCTGAGACCCGGCCGCCTCCCAACGGGACGATCCGCCTCCGGGAGCGTGCGGTGCGTTCAGTGGGCCGTCGGCTGCGCGAGCACGTCGCGCACGGTCCGCGGTTCCCGATCGAGGAGGGTGCCGAGCAGCGGGTCGACTCCGGCGAAGAAGCCGTCGTGGGCCGCTTGGTACATGCCGAGGGTGAACCGCGCCATGGACTCCGGCCGTCCAGCGGCGGTCTGTGCGGCGACCCAGTCGTCTTGATCCATCACCGCCAGCTCGATCGTTCGCCCGGTCAGCTCGGACGCGACCTGGGCGATCTCGTCGAAGGTCGGTGCGGCGTTCGCGGTGAGCGTGGTCGGGCCCTCGTGGGCCCCGTCTGAGGCGAGGATGATGGCCGCGGCCTCGGCGGCGTCCTCGCGGGCCGTCCATGACACGGGCCCGTCGGCGGGCACGGTGATGACGCCGGTCTCGCGCCACGGGCCCGTCAGCCAGTTGAGGCTGTGCGCGTAGAAGCCGTTGCGCAGCGAGGTCCAGGCGATGCCGGACTCGGCGAGCAGCCGCTCGGTCTCGGCGTGGTCGCGCCCCGGGCCGAAGGGGGTGTCGGGTGCGGCGCCCTGGTGGCTGGTGTAGAGGATGCGGCCGACTCCCGCGGAGACGGCCGCGTCGATCGCGGCGCGGTGCAGGCTCACCGCGTCGGCAGCCGAGTCGCTGGAGGACACGAGAAGCAGCTGGTCGGCACCCTCGAACGCGTCCGGGAGGGAGTCGGGGTCGGCGTAGTCCCCGTGCCTCACGGTCACGCCGCGATCGGCGAAGCGTTGGGCCTTGGCGGTGTCGCGGACCGCGACGACGATCTCGGTGGCGGGAACGCGTTCCAGCAGGTGGTCGACGGTCGCGCCGTTGAGTGCGCCGGTTGCCCCGGTGACGATGATCATGATCAAGCCTCTCCCGCGGTATCGATGGAATCCCTGTCATGGTAGCCACGGAAATACAGCGTTAGCAAGGCGGCGTTACCGTTGGAAGGTGATCGATGCGACGCCGGCCGGCTGCTGCTGTTTGACCAAAGAGTTGTTTGGGTGTCAGCCTCTTCGTTGTGACCGACGAGGCGGTACGGCGCGCCGAGATGCGGGCGCTGGCCCACCCGCTGCGACTGCGGATGCTGTCGCTGCTGACCGGGGCGGAGCTCAGCGCCGCCGAGGTGGCTCGGGAGCTGGGTACGACGCAAGCCAACGCCAGCTACCACCTGCGCAGGCTCGCCGCCGCCGGGATGCTGGCGGACGCGGGCGAGGTGGCCGTCCGCGGCGGCCGCGCGCGGCGCTACCGGCACGTGCCTGCCGACGCAGCCCCACCGGCCGAGGGAAGCGCCGTCGACCCGACCGGTCGCGCCGGTCCCGACCGCACCGGTCAGGCCGCGCTCGCCCATGCGGTGGTCCGGGCGCTCGCCGGCGAGCTGGTCCGCCGCGACCTGCCGCGCGACACCGCCCGACTCTCCCACCTCACCGACGCGGAGCTCTGGGTCGACCCCGGCGCCTGGACGCGCGCGTTGCATGACGTCCAGTCGGCCTCACTACGCCTGCACGACCAGGCGCGGCCGCCGCGCACACCGGGCACCGTCCGGGTCAACGCCTCGATGGTGCTGTTCGCGATGACCGGCGGCGTCGAGCCGCCCGTCGAGCCGCCCGTCGAGTCCAGCGGGAAGCTCCGGTGAGCGTCCGCTCGGACAGCTGGGCGCCGCTGCGGTCGGCGCCGTTCCGAGCCCTGGCGTCCGCCCGGGTGGTCAGCGTCCTCGGCGGCGCGATCGCGCCGGTCGCGCTCGCCTTCGCGGTGCTGGACCTCACCGGGTCCGCGACCGACCTCGGCATCGTGGTCGGTGCGCGGTCGCTGGCGAACGTCGCGTTCCTGCTCCTCGGCGGGGTCGTGGCCGACCGGCTGCCGCGCCAGGTGGTCCTCGTCGGGTCCAGCCTCGCGGCCGCGCTCACCCAGGGCGTCGTTGCCGCGCTGGTGCTCGCCCGGACCGACTCGATCGCGCTGCTCGCGGCGCTGTCCGCGGTCAACGGCGCGGTGTCCGCGTTCGCCCTGCCGGCGGCCGCCGCGCTGCAGCCCCAGACCGTCGACCGCGCGCACCTGCAACAGGCCACCGCCCTGGTGCGAACCGGCGTCAGCGCCGCGTTGATCCTCGGCGCGTCCGTCGGCGGGATCCTCGTCGCCGCGGTCGGGCCCGGCTGGGGCATCGCGCTGGACGCCGCCAGCTTCCTGGTCGCTGCGGTGTTGTTTGCCAGGGTCCGCGTGCCGGCGGCGACCGAGCGGGCCGGATCCGACCTCCGGGCCCGATCCGACCTCCGGGCGGGGTCCGACACCCGGGTGTGGACCGACCTGGCGACCGGGTGGGGCGAGTTCACCTCGCGGACGTGGCTGTGGGTGGTCGTCGCGGCGTTCCTGCTGATCAACGCGATGATCGCCGGATGCCTCGGGGTCCTCGGTCCGTTGGTCGCCGACGAGTCCGTGGGGCGCGCCGCGTGGGGCCTGGTCCTTTCCGCGCAGGCCGCCGGGTACGTCGTCGGCGGGCTCGTTGCGCTGCGGCTGCGCGTCCGGCGGCTGCTGCGGTTCGGCACGGCCTGCGCCGCCGGCGAGGCGCTGCTGATGCTGGCGCTCGGCATCGGCCCGGTCCTGCCCGTCCTGCTGGTCACCGCCTTCATCGGCGGCCTGACGATCGAGCAGTTCGGGGTCGCCTGGGAGACCTCGATGCAGCAGCACGTGCCGGCCGACCGGCTGGCGCGGGTGTACTCCTACGACATGTTGGGCTCCTACCTCGCCATTCCCGCCGGTGAGGTCGCCGCCGGACCGGTCGCACAGGCGGTCGGGCTCGAACCGACGCTGGTCGGCGCGGCGGCGGTCGTGGCCCTCGCGACGGCAGCCGCGCTGACCAGCCGCAGCGTCCGGGAGCTGCCGAACACCGCGCTCGAACCGGGGACCAGAGCCGCCCGTGGGACCGTGTCGGCATGAGGTTCGACCCCCGTCCGACCGGGCTCGCCGATACCGTCCGCGCCCCCGGGGTCCGCCTGGTCCCGCTCTCCGCCGACCACGTCGAGGGTCTGGCCGAGGTGCTCGCCGGGGACGAGCAGGCGTGGGCGCACCTGCCCGTTTCGTTCCCCGCGGACCGCGAGGGCATCGCCGCCTGGGTCGACGGGCTGCTCGGTGAGGCCGCGGCGGGGACGTGGGTGCCGTTCACGGTGCTGGCCGCGGACCCCGGCGTGGACGGTGGGCCGGACGCCGGGGAACGGCCCGTCGGGGTGACCTGCTACCTCGACCTGGTCCGCCCGGAGCGCACGCTCGAGGTCGGCGGGACGGTGTACGGCCGTCGGTGGTGGGCCGGTCGGGTGAACCCGTCATGCAAGTACCTGCTGTTCCGGCACGCATTCGACGACCTGGGTGCGGAGCGGGTCAGCCTGAAGACGGACATCCGCAACACCCGCTCCCAGGCCGCGATCGCCCGGCTCGGCGCGGTCCGGGAAGGGGTGTTGCGCAGCACGCTCACCCGGCGAGACGGCACTCGGCGCGACACCGTCTACTTCTCCGTGCTGCCCGGTGAGTGGCCGGCGGTCCGGGCCGGCCTGCTGCAGCGGCTCGGGACCGCGTCGTGAGCCGGGCTGTCGCCCGCGGCGTCCGGCCGGACGAGCCCGGGCCGGGTTCACCGGGCACCGGACGCCCACGGGTGTCACGCGGTCGACGGCTACGGTGAGCCGGTGGCCGGCAACCCTGCGCAGTTCCCAGGGTCCGGGTCGGCGGCAGTGCTGGGCAGCAGGGCCGCGCTGGCGCTGTGCGTGTCGGTCGCCGGCTTCGTCGCGGTCGGGTTGCTCGGCCCGTCGGTCGTGACCGTCCGGCTCGCCGGCGCCGTGGCCGGGCGGCCCCCGTACAGCCTGGGTCCCGGACCCCCGGGTTGGTTGGCGCTCGGACTGACGGCCGCGGCGCTGCTGGTCGGCGCCGGCGGACTGTTCGCCGCGCTGCGTGCGCTGCGCGCCGGCTGGGTGCCGGAGCCCCGACGGTGGCTGGCCGGCGGGCTGGCCGCGGTGGTCGGATTCCTGCTCGTCCCCCCGGCCGCGAGCGGGGACGCGCTGATCTACGCCGCCTACGGGCGGACCGCTGCCCTGGGCGGTGACCCCTACATCGACACCCCGCGAGCACTGCTCGCGGCCGGCGATCCCGTCGGCATTGCCACCGAGGGGCCGTGGCAGGGCGTCACCAGCGTGTACGGGCCGGTCGCCACCGCCGTGCAGGACGCCGCGAGCAGGCTCGGCGGCACGTCGATGCAACAGACGGTGTGGTGGCTGTCCGTCGCCGACGCCGTCGCCTGGATCGCCGCGGGCCTGCTGCTGCTCGCGCTCGCCGGCGCGGACCGGGCCGCCCGGTCGCGGGTCCTCGTCCTGTACTGGCTGAACCCGCTGCTGCTGTGGGCCGTCCCGTTCGGTGGGCACAATGACGGACAGGCGCTGGTGTTCGCGGTTGCGGCACTGCTCGCGCTGCGCAGGCGCTCGGTGGTGCTCGGCGCGGTGCTCTCCGGTGCGCTGATCGGCGTCGCGGGGGCGGTCAAGCTCACCGAGGGGGTGGTCGGGCTGGGGCTGCTGTGGGCGGTCCGCCGCCGACCGGCGGCCGCCGTTGCCCTCTGCGCCGCCGCCGGCGCGGTGCTCGCTGTCGCGTACCTCCCGCACTGGCCGGAGGCGGTTCACCAGACGTCGAGCAACAGCGGGTTCATCTCCTCGGCGTCGCCGTGGCAGTGGATCCGTGGACTGCTCGGCCTGGTGATGCCGGGCTCGGCGGCGCAACGCGTGGTCAGCATCGCCGCCTGGGCGTCTGTCGCGGTCGTCGCCGCGGCCGTGTTCCGGCGGCTGGTCCTGCGCTCCGACAGCACGGGGCTGACGACGGACAGCGCCGGCGCCGTCGATCCCGATGCGGCCGGACGGGCCAGGGTGGCCGACGCGGTCCGGGCCGTCGCCGCCGTCGGCCTCGGGTGGCTGGTGGTCGGCTCCTACACGCTGCCCTGGTACGACATGGTCGCCTGGGCCCCGCTCATGCTGGTGACCGCGTCCGCTCTGGACGTGATCCTGCTTGTACGGACGGTGACGGTGTGCCTGGCCTACGTGGCGACCCGGCAGGTGCCGCCCGAGCTGGCACCGTCCGCGGCGCTCGCGTTCGTCGCCGACCGGTTCCGCGACACCGTGTCCCCGGCGGTACACCTCGGGCTGGTGGTCGCGCTGGTCAGGTGGGCGCGACGCGGGCGCCACCCGGGCCTGTTCGGGCAGGTGGGGGCGGCGGCGGGAGGAACGGCTGACCCAAACCGGTCACGGTCGGTCTCCGGCCAATCACCTCCCGTCTCGATTGATCTACGTTGAGTACGTACTGTCTGGTGCAGTCGCACCGGCAGCAGGTTGCCCGGTACGACGCGCGACACGGCTGCCGAGGGGAGCCGTCGATCCCCGGCCCCCGGATCCTCCATGTGCCCCGGTACGTGGACGAACCCCAGCGATCGCGGACCCGCCGCGACCGCGGGCCGAGAGGGCGCTGATGGCAGACCGCGACGCAGACGCGTCGGTGCGCCACCTGCTCGCGGTGCCCGACGACGACGCCTTCCTCCCCGACCCAGCGGTCGGCGCGCGGTCCTGGGCCGGCGCCCGAGGCGGCCCGGCCATCGACCCGTTCGGCCCGCAGTTCGCGGCCGAGGTCGTCCCGGTGGCTGCGGTGGGGGACGATCCGGGCTGGCAGGCGGTCGCCCTGGTGCTTCGGGCAACCGGTCGACTGGTCCGGCGGGCCACGGACGAACCCTCGCCCGACACCGACGAGGCCGCCGTCGGCGACCTCGCCCGAGCCGAGGCCTTGCTGCCCACCATCCCGGCGACCTCGTGGCTGCTGGGCTGCGTGCGCTCGGCGCTGGCTTCGGCCTACCGCCTGATGGGGTCGTACGAACTGGCCCTGCCGCACCTGACGGCACCGGCGAGCTGGTCCGGCCGGCAGGGCCGGACGCCGGTGCACCGCTGGTCGCACGCCGTGCAGCTGGCCGGACTGCACCTGGACTGGGCGGACGACCTCGCGCGCTCCGGTGTCGAGGGCGCCGAGGACCACCGCGCCGAGGCCGCGCGCCACGCCCGCGAAGCACTAGCCGTCGCGGCCGGGGCGCACGAGCCTCTCGGCGCGGTCGGCCATCCGTCCACCGCGGCCCACCTCTCGCCCCGGCATCGGGACCGGGCCGAGCTCCTGCTGGTGTGCGCGACCGTCGACGACACCCACGACACTGACGGCCCCGACGACCCGGGCGGGCGCGAGCCCGTCGAACGCGACCGGGGCGCCACAGCGGACCGGATGGAGGCGCTGGTGGACGCCGTCGGAAGCGGACCGACGTCCGACCTCCCATGCCAGGTCCTGCCCTACCTCGCCCGGGCCCAGCTGGGTGCCGGCCGGACCGCGGCGGCGTGGGCGACGGCGCAGCGGGCGGTCACCGACGCCGGCCGGAACTGGGTGTCGGAGCTGCAGGCGCGGCGGGTGCTGCTGGAAGTGCTCGTCGCCCAGCAGCAGCCAGGTGCGGCGGAGGGGCTGGCTTACGGGCGGTTGCTGTCGGCCGAGCTGTGGCGGCGGCGGGCGCGGCGGCTGAGGGAGGCCAGGACGCTGCTGGACCTGGAGTCGCTGCGGGACGAGCACGAGCGGGTCGCCCGGCTCTCGGTCGAGGCCTAGCGTTCGCCGGTGCCGCAGACCCCGGTCCTGCCCGCCGTCGACGTGCTCGGCTACCTCGGGCCGGAGGGCACGTTCACCCATCAGGCGGTCGGACTGCTCGGTCACCCGGTGGGCCGCGCGGTGCCTGGTGCGAGCGTGGCCGCGGTCCTGGCCGACGTGGGCGCCGGGCGGGCGGATGCCGGGCTGGTCCCGGTCGAGAACTCCGTCGAGGGGTCGGTGAACACCACGGTCGACGCGCTGGCGTCCGGGCCGGAGCTGCGGGTGGTCGCCGAGGTGCTGCTGCCGGTCCGGTTCGTGCTGGCCGCCGTCCGGGGCGTGCGGCTGTCCGGGGTCACCAGGGTGCTGTCGCATCCGCATGCGCTGGCCCAGTGCCGCGGCTGGCTCGGTGGGCACCTGCCGTCGGCCGAGCTGGTCGAGGTGGCGTCGACCGCGGCGGCAGCCGCCGAGGTGGGTAACGCGGCGGCAGCCGCAGCCGCACAAGCAGCTGGCGCGGGTGGGAAGTGGACAGCGGCGGTGTGTGCGCCGGTCGCGGCCGAGCTGCACGGGCTCTCGGTGCTCGCCGACGGCATCGGCGCACCCGGCCCGACGGCGGTCACCCGGTTCGTCCTGGTCGCCCGGCCGGGCACGGACGTCGGTGCGCTGCCGCCGCCGACCGGCGCGGACCGCACGTCGCTGGTCGTCTTCATCGCCGACAACCACCCGGGCGCCCTGCTCGACGTGCTGGAACAGTTCGCCGCCCGCGGAGTGGACCTGACCCGCCTGGAGTCCCGCCCGACCGGGGAGGCGATGGGCAGGTACAGCTTCGCGATCGACTGTGAGGGCCACCTCACCGATGCCCGGGTGGGCGAGGCGCTGTCCGGTCTGCGCCGCACCTGCCGCGCGGTGCGGTTCCTCGGGTCCTACCCACGTGCGGACGCCACGGCGGCCAACGTCCGCCCGGGCACCGCGGAGCAGGACTTCACCGACGCGGCCGCGTGGCTGTCCGGTCTGCGGGGCGGTTGACCGCCCCGCGACCGCCAGCCACCCGGGGCCGACTGCGCGGTGCCCGGAACCCTGGTCAGCGGCGGTTGGGCACCCGGACGATCACCGACCCGGGATCGATGCTGATGGTGATCTCGCGGCCGCCCGGCATCACGTCCCCGTCCAGCTGGCGTGGCACCGAGCCGTCCGAGCGGATGCGCACCGACCGGCCGTGCAGGTGCTCGACGTCGGGGTCCCGGGCGCGGCGGGCGAAGTTCCACACCACCCGCAGCGTCGACCGGGCCGTCTCCGGCGCGACGATGACCACGTCGAGGATCCCGTCGTCGGGCTGGGCGTCGGGCAGCAGTTTGAACACCTGGACCGACCCGACGTTGCCGACGACCACCATCCGGACCATGCGGCGGATCGGCGGCCCGTCGTCGACGGTCACCTCGACCTCGACGGGCGCGTCCCGCAGGTGGCGGGCACCGGTCACGATGTAGGCCGGCAGCCCGAGCAGCTTCTTCAGCCGGTCGGGGACCTCGGCCATGATCGCGCCGTCCAGCCCCAGGCCGGCCATCACGACGAAGCCCTCCCCGGCGTCCAGGCCGTCACCGCTGATCCGCGCCAGGTCGATCGCCCGGTCCACGCCGCCGGCGACCACGTCCAGCGCCGGGCCCTCCTGCAGCGGCAGGCGCAGGTTGCGGGCCAGCAGGTTCGAGGTCCCGGCGGGGACGATGCCGATCCGCACCCCGGACCCGGCCGCCGCGGTGCACACCGTCCGGACCGTCCCGTCGCCGCCGGCGGCGACCAGCAGGTCCACCCCGTCGGCCAGCGCCTGCTCGGTCATCGCCCGGCCCGGGTCGGTGGGCGAGGTCTCGTAGAAGGAGACGTCGAAGACCTCGGTGGAGCCGATCGCCGACTCCCCGGACAGCGCGGCACCGACCCGCCGCTGGAACGCGACCGGGTCGGCGAACTTCGTCGGGTTCAGGACGACCCCGGCCCGCAGCCGCCGCGGCGGATGGCGCCGCCGGTGGTGGCGCAGGACCAGGTTCCAGACCGGCCCGTCGGTCAGCAGGCCGGCTGCCCGGCCGGCGATCACGGCAGTGGTCCCGAGGGCCAGGCCGCTGAGTTCGGCCACCAGCGGCAGACCGCCGGCGGTGAGCCGGGCGTAGGCGACGGCCGCCACCAGCAGCACCGCGCCGACCCAGCTGATCCGCCGGCGGATGCCGTGGGCGGTGAGCAGCGACCCGACGACCGCCGCGGTGGTCATCGTGTGGTGTTCGGTGAACGTCTGGACCGTCTGCGGGTCGACGCCGCCGACGCCGTCTACTCCACGGAGCACCGCCAGGATTGCGAGGCGGGCCGCCTCGGCTGCGGCGACGGTCACCGCGATGCCCAGCGGCGGTCCCCACAGCGGTGCCCGCGCCGAGCCCCACTCGAAGGCCCACCCGACGTAGCTGGGCCGGCGCAGCGCCCGCATCAGCCGACCCCGCCCGAGGCCCACCGCCCCGGCCGCGGCAACCGCCCACCCGATCGCCGGCAGGCTGACCGTGGACAGGATCACCAGCAGCGCGTGCAACAGGTCCGCGTTGCGGTCCGGGCGGCGCAGCGCATCGGACGCCGCGGCGTCGGCCGCCGACACCCCCGTGCCGTCGAGGAGGACCGCGACCAGCAGCACGACCAGGACCGCCGGCGGGACCAGCGCGGCCGCCAGCCGCAGGCGCTCCGGGGCCCGGCCGGGCATGGTCATCGAGGGGACGGCCGGGCCGGTCGTCACTGGGCAGCTCCTCCTCCGGTCCGACCTGCTCGCGGCGACCCCTTCGCGCGCGGCGTGTCCCCGCTGGGAGTCTGCCCGGAGCGGTTCACCGGCGGCGGGGCGGTGCTGTGTCCGGAGCCGCCTACCCGCGCCGTCAGGCGTCCTGGGTGGCGAACTGGGTCGCATACAGGTCCGCGTACAGCCCGCCGGCCGCGAGCAGCTCGTCGTGGGTGCCGCGCTGCACGATGCGGCCGGCGTCCACCACGAGGATGACGTCGGCGTCGCGGATCGTGGACAGCCGGTGGGCGATGACCAGCGAGGTCCGCCCGGCCAGTGCCGTCGCCAGTGCCGCCTGGATCGCGGCCTCGGACTCCGAGTCCAGGTGCGCGGTCGCCTCGTCGAGGACGACGACCCGCGGCCGGTGCAGCAGCAGCCGGGCGATGGCGATGCGCTGCTTCTCCCCGCCGGACAGCCGGTAGCCCCGGTCGCCGACGACGGTGTCCAGCCCGTCGGGCAGCGCGCCCACGAACCCGTCGGCCCGGGCGGCGGTCAGGGCCCCGGCGATGTCCGCGTCGGTGGCGTCCGGCCGGGCGTAGCGCAGGTTCGCACCGATCGTGTCGTGGAACAGGTGCGGGTCCTGCGGGACGACGCCGACGGTGGCCCGCAGCGACGCCAGCGTCAGGTCGCGCACGTCGACGCCGTTCAGCGTGACCTGGCCGCGGTCGACGTCGTAGAGCCGGGGAACGAGAGCGCTGATCGTGGTCTTGCCGGCACCGGACGGCCCGACGAGCGCGATCAGCTGACCCGGCTCGGCGGTGAAGTCCAGTCCGTGCAGGACCTCCCGGCGCGGGGAGCGGTCGAGTACCGCGACCGATTCCAGCGACGCCAGTGACACCTGCTCCGCGCTCGGGTAGGCGAACCCGACGTCGCGGAACGCCAGCCGCACGGGACCGGCAGGCACGGGGACGGCGCCGGGCCGCTCGTCGATCGACGGCGCGAGATCGAGCACCTCGAACACCCGGTCGAAGGAGACCAGCGCGGTCGTGACGTCGACGTTCACCGTCGACAGCGCGGTCAGCGGCCCGTACAGCCGGTTCAGCAGCGCGGTCAGCGCCACCACGGTGCCGACCGCGACCGTGCCGCGGGTGGCCAGCACCCCACCCCAGCCGTACACCAGCGCGGTGGCCAGCCCGCTGGTCATCAGCAACGCCACGGAGAACACGCGGCCGTACATGGCGGTCTGCACGCCGAGGTCACGGACCCGGCCGGCCCGGGCGGCGTAGTCGCTGCGTTCCCGCCCCGGGTCGCCGAACAGCTTGACCAGCATCGCCCCGGCGACGTCGAACCGGCCGGTGGTCGTCGTCGTCATGGACGCGTTGACGTCGTACCGCTCCCGGGTCAGCTCGCCGAGCCGCCGGGCGATCCGCCGCGCGGGCAGCACGAAAACCGGCAGCAGCACCAGCGAGACCACGGTGATCTGCCAGCTCAGCACGGCCATGGCGATGATGGTTGCGACGACCGTGACCAGGTTGCTCACCACCGAGCTGAGCACGTTGGTGAACGCGGACTGGGCACCGAGGACGTCGCTGTTGAGCCGGGAGACCAGCGCCCCGGTCTGGGTCCGATTGAAGAACGCGATCGGCATCCGCTGGACGTGGGTGAACACCTGCACGCGCAGCTCGTAGATCAAGCCCTCCCCGACACGGGAGGAGATATAACGCTGGACCAGTGTGCGCAGGGCGTCGGCGAGAGCGAGGACGGCCACGACGAGCGCGAGGACGACGATCAGTCTGGTGTCCCCGCGCAGGATCCCCCGGTCGATGATCTCCCGGTACAGTAGCGGATTCGCCACCGAGAGCAGCGCTCCGACGATGGTCAGGCCGATGAACAGCACGAGGATCCGGTGCCAGGGCCGGGCGAACGCGGCCACCCGGCGCACCGTGCCCTTCGGCAGTTTCGCCTTCGGCTGCGTCCGGTCCTGAACCGGCATCCGTGGATGTCCCCCGCCGCCCCAGCTCACCGGCCTAGTCTGCGTCGGTTCCGCTCGGCCGGGGCCTGGTTGCGCCACGGGCGTAGCGAACCGGGGAGGCGCAATCGGCTCGCCTGCGCTGCGGGGCGCTGGCGTACCGCGGGTGGTGTCGTCACTTCTTGAACCGGACGTCGACCTGTTCGAATCCTTTGCTGCGCTGGGCCTTGGCCTGGTCCGTGTAGGCCCGCCGGTCGGCGTCGGTGAGCTCCACATTGTCGGTGAGCGGTGTCAGCAGCGCGCGGGGGTAGAGGTGGTCGACCCGCACGACGTTGACCTCCACGCACAACACGACAGCGACCGCCGTGAGGTAGATGAAGGCGATCAGGCCCAGGACGACGGCGAAAACGCTGTTCGTGGCGCTCGCATTTTTCACCACCTGCCCGACGTAAACGGTGCCGAAGGACTGCAGCAACTGCCAGACGACGGCGGCCCCGACCGCGCCGGGCGCGACCTGCCGGACGGTGAGGCGCCGGGCGGTCGCGACCCGGAAGGCCAGGATGAACGCGGCGGCGTTCAGCGCGACCGAAGCCACCAGCACAAGCACGCGCAGGCCGGCGCCGAGCGGGCCGGCGCCGCCGCCCAGCGCCGACAGCACACTGGTGCCCAGGACGGCGAGGCCGACGGTGGCGAGCAGCAGCACCCCGCGGATGCGGCCTTTGATCGGGTTGGGGCGGCTGTTCCTCGGCACCCTCCAGGCCGTGTTCATGGCGTTCTGCGCGGCCATCGTCACCCCCAGCCCGCCGTACAGGGCGCCGAGGCCGCCGACGAGAAGCCCGACCAGGCCGCCGCCGATCCGCTCCGGTTGTCGCAGCTGCTGGCCGATGACCGGGAACTGGCTGAGCGCGGAGTGCAGCACGCTCTGCTGCGCGGCCGGGTTCCCGGACAGCACGATCCCCAGGATCGTCGACCCGAGCAGCAGCAGCGGGAACAGCGCCAGGAACCCGTAGTAGGCGATCAGCGCGGCGAGGTAGCCGCCGAAGTCGTCGAAGTACTTGTAGAGCACGGCGATCGGGAACCCGGCGGCGGGGTGTCGGCGCTGCAGGCCGTCCAGCGTGGACGTCACGGACACGAGCGGGACCCCTGCACCGACTTGACCTTCACTACACAACTGCCCCGCCAGCGCGCGTCGTCTGCAGCGCGGTCAAGGCGCAGGCCGCCCGGCTCGGCCTTCACCACCGGTGTGCGCCGCACCCGCCCGGTGATGCGTTCGGCGGCCTGCTCGATCTGATCGGGACTGGTCACTAGATGATGGTCGGTCATGCGCGCGGCGTCCTTGCCGCTGGGTGCTGGTGTCGGTGCTGGTGGCCAAGGCCACCACGAGGGAGACGCCGATCGCGGACCCGACGTAGCGGAGGGCATTGTCGGCGCCGCCACCCTTCGCCGCGCGCCCAACCGGCACGCTCGCGACCGCTTCCCGGCCCAGCGTCGCGTTGTTGCCGCCACGAACGCCGGCCGAGTGAACGGGCGCAGACGCTGGACGCCTACGACGGGGTCTTCCGCTGAGCCGACCCGGCCGATTACCCCGTGCTGATGCTGGCTCCGCAGCCGGACTGGCGGGCCGGATGAAGCGTTCGCGGCATCGAGTGCGCTCTCTGAGGTCGTTGAGGTCCGCGCGGTGGTCGGGGGCTCGGTCTCGAAGCTCCCCGCGGTGTCGCGGACCTACGGGGCGTAGATCGCCGCGCACCCCGCCTGGGTCCGGGCGCGACGGCTGGCGCACCACCCCGTCCCGACCGGGCAAACCCCTAACGGGCTCAACGAGCCGAACCCCCTTCCAGGGGCCGCCTACCTGCGTCGCCTACCCGTTAGCCGGTCCACGACGCCACCACCCGCAGGACGTCAAGGGCCGCCCCGCCGCCGAGGACGTGGTCCGGCTGCTGATCGAGGTCGCCACCCTGCCCAGCGGCGCCCCGAGTGCGAAGGCACACGGGTAGCGCACAGGGGCTACGCGTCAACACGGACTTCTGTACTGTTCTTGATATGGCACTCACCACCCCGCCTTCCGCACCCACCGGAGACGGCCCCGCCGCGCCCCGACTGCGCCGCATCGCCATCAACCTGCTCGTCTCGAAGGAGTCGCTCGACGCCTTCGACCGGTTGGCCTCCGATGCGGGGCTGTCGCGACCGAAGATGTTCGACCGCTTGATGGCCGTGGAGGCCCAGCGCCTGCGCCTGGAGGCCGACATGGAGCAGATGGACCGCCGCGACCCTGACGACACCGACCCGGACCTGTCGGTGTGGGTGGAGACCAACCGCGTCGACAGCGGCCGGTGAGGCCCCTGCATCGCGCCGGTGTCGACAAGGAGTGCTATGTCCTGCTGCTGACCCCGGCCCGGCTGCTGTCCCGGGTCAGCGAGGTCACGGTCGCGCCGATCTCGACGGCCCGGGGCCACAAGTACCGGACCCACGTCAACGTCGGCGCCGCCGAGGGCATCGACCACGACTCGGTCGTGAAGTGTGAGTCGATCGTGACCGTCCGACGCGACCGGCTCGGGGACCAGGTGGGGTTTCTCCCCGAGTGGCGCGAGCCCGAGCTGCGCGACGCCATCGTCGACGCCTTCGGTCTAATCCCCGTCCTCGACTGAGACGACCCGAGGAACGCGCCAGGTCCTTCCCGCTGGCGCACTACCGGTGCGCCAGCGGTCTCGAAAGCGAGTACACCTCAATCCCAGCTTGCAGCCATACGGTGAGTACGTCACCGGCTTTCCATGCGAACAAGGCAGACCTGACGGCAATGGCCACGAGGGTCCCGGTGGCGGTCAACGACGGCTGCGGACGACGACTCGGCGTCAGTCCAGTTCGACGTGGAAGTCCCAGACGACCATCCGGTGCCCTGCCGGCGTCCACTCGAACACGGCGCCGCCGTTGATGAACGTGCCGCTGAAGGTGAGCGACCGGGTCTGCCCGGCGCGGACCACGACCGGCCGCGCGTCGGTGCGCAGCTTCGTCACCCGGGTGAAGATGTCGCGCGCGACGAAGTCGGTGGGCCGCAGCCGCACGGATCCGTGGGTGACCTTGACTGTCACCGTGATCGTTCCGGGCGCCGACGCGTTCGCGGTCACCGGTCCGGGGGCGATCCGCAGGTCGGGGCCCGTCGCGGCCAGGGCCAGCTCGGTGCCCGTCGCCGGCCGGGCGACGACCGTCTCGCCCATCGCGACCAGCTGCAGATGGTTCCGGGTCGCCAGCGGCTGGACACCCGTCGGGCCCGGGGTCGGGATCGCCACCTTCCCCAGCCGCGCGACGGTGACCGCCGCGTCGTCGAACACGCCCGGCGACGCCGTCGCGGACGGTGGTCGCGTCGCGGAACGCCCCGGGGCCACGGAACGTCCCGGGGACGCGGCGGTCGCCGCCGCCGACGGTGCCGCGCCCGGTGCGGCGTGGCCGCCGGTGCACCCTGCTGTGAGCAGTGCACCGGCGGCCACGACGACCAGGGCGCCCGGGAGGCGTCGGCTCACCGGGCGGCCCCGGCGAGACCGGCGGTGCCGGTGCGGGCCGCCGCGGCGGCCAGCGTCCGGCGGTTGGTGGCCGAGCCCGG
>JAABUU010001950.1_pt1 | contig 31571 bp, 30 predicted proteins | sample 5559301 | NCBI WGS metagenome assembly JAABUU01 (sample SAMN10711884, study PRJNA513360) | rock metagenome | isolation source: Antarctica rocks | place: Antarctica: Victoria Land, Richard Nunatak white
CGCCATTCTGCGCGTGTCGGAAGACCAAATTCAAGGCTTCCAAAGCGACCCTCTTGCCGCAATCGCGCGGCAGTCCGGCGTCAGCCTGCCCCTGGTCACCGAGCGCATTCAGACGATGCTGCGGGCGGGCACGATCCGCCGCGTGCGGCAGACATTGATGGCGACCAACCTCGCGCAGGGATCGCTCGTGGCCTGGCAAATCCCGGAAGAGAAATTGGAGGCCGCTTTTGAGTTCATGGTGCGCGACGACCCCTTTTCTGGCCATGTCGTTATTCGCTCCACGGATGCCGCGACCCCCGGCTCGCATTACCGTTTGTGGACAACGCTCAAAGTCCCGCAGGGCTTTTCGCTCGCCGCCCATGCCGACTATCTCGCGGCTGAAGTTGGGGCGGACCATTACCGCTTGATGCCTGCCCAGCGCCTGTTCGCGCTGGGCGTGGGACACCTGCGGCGGCGCGGCCTTGAAATCGGCAGCCTGGCGGATGTGCCTGCCGACGTGCTGGACACGCAGATTGTGCAGCTCAGCGCTCTGGACTGGCAGGTCTTGACCGCCCTGAAGCGCGAGTTTGAGCCGGAAGAACTCACTGCTGATTTGTGGCACGCGCGCGCCGACGAAGCCGGGGTTGACCTGGAAACGTTTTTGCGTGTCGGCCAATCCCTCAACGAACGCGGCGTGATTGGACGCTTTTCCACGTTCCTGGAACACGTCAAGCCCACGGCGGAAGGGCAGCGCGTGACCCGCTACAACGGTCTGTTCCATTGGGCGGTGCCGCCGGGACGCGAGGTTGAAGCCGGGCGCGAAGTGGGCCGCTTTCACATTATGACCCATGCGTACTGGCGCGAGGGCGGGCCTGAGTTCCGCGATGTCAACATCATGGGCGTGGCGCATGGCCTGGATAAATCCGTGCTGCTCGCGCACAAAGCCGCCATTGACGCGCATTTAGAAAAGCTCGGCATGCCAATTGCGTACACCAACGTCTTTTGGGGCGGGCGCAGCGAAATCAAGCCTTCAGAAATTAGCCCCCTTGCCTACGCCGAGTTTTGCGCCGAGCGCGGCATTGATTTAGACTCCATGCGCGCCGAAAACAACCCTTGATGGCTGGATAGTTTTCGGTGTCTTGACGGCATTGCAGACGCTTACAATCCCCTAGTTAAGCGCGAACCAACGGCGGAACAAAACCTACCGTCGTTGGTACGCGCACACTGCGCGCTTGACGCGCCTTGAGAATGCGTTAGCCGCGCGCGAGAAAAACAGCAGCCTCGGCGAAAGCAGGCTCCCGCCAGTCCAAAACTAATGCTTTCATGGGACGCACAAGAAAAGCGCCCGTGTCTTGGGAGTGGCACGGGCGCTTTTGGCTGGCATGGATTGAAGAAGAAACTACTCCGGCAAACTGTCATCGGGCGCATCAACCTGCGGCTTGTCCCGCTCCGAGCGCGGCGGCGGCGGCAGGCGGCGCGGGGGCAAACCCGGCAGCAAAGCGGCCATATCCGCCATCGCATCGGCGGCAGAGGCGGGAGCAGGCGCGCTGCCCGAGGAAACCTGCTGCGCTTGACGCTCGGCTTCCCGGCGCGCGCGCATCGCGGCCCGCCGCCGCTGCCAGCGAGAGCGCGGGGCGGATGTTCCTGGCTCGCCGGCGGCTTCATCGGCGTCCGCCCCGGCGAGGCTTTCCTCAGTGGGTAGGTCGGCGGCGAGAGCATCGGCCTCCAAATACTCCGGCTCCGCACTTGGCGCGGCGGGTTCTTCGGGAGCCTGGGCTGTGCCCCTGGAAAGCATCCCGGCGACGAGGGTTGACATGGCTTTTGCCGCCGAAAGGGTCGCCGCCGCGCTGTCGGCGAGCGCGAGGGGTGAAGGCGCGGCAGCAAGCTGGGAAGCGGCAGATAAGTCTTCGGCGGGCGCAGTGTCCGGCTGGGGCGATGGCTCGGAAGCCGGGGCGCTTTCCGGGCCAGGCAGCGCAAGACCTGTTGCCTGCGCGACCGCTTCGCTCTCGCCCCACAAAAACAGCCGCGACGTGCGCGCCCGCAGGAAGGCCCGAAACGAGCGGGTTTGCGTGGCGACAATCCGGTCTTCCATCGCATCGTAGACTGTGGCCGCGCGCGGCAGGGACAGCGTCCGCTGCCCGGTAAACGGCGCATGCACCAGCAAAACGCCGTCGCCGCTGGCATAAGCGACGTCATCCTGCGTGTCGTACAGCCCGACATTGGCATAGGTGAGCAGCCCGCGCAGCAGCTCCACAGTCAGGTGCGGGTCGCCAAAGAACACCGACTTCCAGCCTGCCGGATGCTCTCGGGCCGCGAGACTCACCGCGCCGGTGCTGGCGTATTCCCCAAGCACAATCGCCTGCGGGTCGGCGACAGCATACGAGGGATTAAGTATTTCTTCCTGCCCAATGGTGCGCTTGCCGCCGCGCAGGCGCTCCAAAAGAGGGTGACGCGCTTCGCTAATCAGGCTGCCGCCGCGCGAGTTCCACGGCTGAACGCGCAGGGCCATGCCCACCGTCTCGCCGACCTCCTCCTCAGACAGCCCGTTTTCGTCAAACAAGCCTGCGCCATAAACCCACGCCAGTGTCTTGCCCGCGCGCTGCAATTTCTCGCGGATTGCCAGGCGCTCGCCGGTCGTGAGACGCAGTGCGTTGAGAAACAAGTACAATTTGGCATCAGGCAAGCCCGCGTGGGCCACATCGCTTTGCAGATAAAACCCGACCGACGCCCCGGTGCGCAGGAGCAGATCGCGCGTCTTGCCGACCAGCGACAGGCCCAGGCCCGCCGCGCTGCTTTTCAGATAAGCGAGAGAAGCTTCGTCCACAAAGACAACCACATCAGGGCCAACCGGAGCACTAGGCGCGATTTGCGCCATGCGGTTTGCCTGGTCGCGCAGTGCGCCCAGCTCGCGCCAGATGTCCGGGCTGTCCAGCCAGCCCTGCCCCCACAAGTCCATCCAAGTCACGCCCGCGCGGTGCGCGAGTGCCGCCCCAAAGTTGCGCTGATGGGCGGCCTGCGTCTCCGCGCCGCCGGCAATCTTGGGGTTGTAGGTATCATCAGTCTCTGATTGGGCCAGGAAGGTCTTGGTATCGTCCTCCACCAGCCACAGTTTGCCGTGCAGCCCAACCGAGTCCACGGGTGCGCCAAACGAGGCGGGGCTGCCCGCGCCCCGGTTTGCGTAAGAGTTCGGCCCGGCAAGTATGTCAATGTGCGGCGACTGAAGCACCGCCCCCAGGGCTAGATGCCCCGAGTCGTTGCGCGTGGCAAACTCCAGCGTATAGCCATAGGAGACAGCGACCAGCAGTTGCCCATGGGACAGCGTCTTGACGGCGGCAGCCAGGCCCATGATGGCCTCCGCCACCAAGTCTGAAGCAAACTGCGCATAATCCGGCCACTGCTGATCGCGGCGGGACGAGTACACCGGCATGGAGTTAGGCTTAGCTGAGGGCGGCGCGTAGGGCGGGATACTTACCTCGTCAAATGTTGCCGTCCCCTGGAACCACGCAGCCCGCAGCGCATACGGCTGCTGGTACTTCGCATGCAGCCAGTTCTGGTACGCCGTGACATTGGGCGCGGAATAGTCGTAGCCTGCCTCGCGGTCGTAGAACCACTCGCCCTTGTCCAGATGAAAGCCAATCACGCGGTCGCCGCCCACGGTGGCAGGGTCAGCCAGGTGCGCAATCAGCGCTTCAATAGCATCCACGCTGTCCGCCCAGAACGCGGCGGAGGCCATGGAAGCATCGCCCTCGCTGCCGTCGGCGTAGCGCGCCATCTCGTCCGGGTGCGTGCGCGCCCAATAGTTAGTGGGCACGCATTGCAGCCGGGGCAGCACAAAGGCGTCCGGGTCAGCGTTGATAATCTGCTGGAGCAGGGCATCAATGGCCCCGAACGAGCGGTCGCCATGCACGTTCTTAAACGGCAGGTACATGACGCCTGAGTACAAATGGATATTGGCAGCCGCTGCCGCGCGCAACTGCGAGTCCACGACGTCGCCGGAAGAGGCTGTTTCCATGTTGACGAAAAAGAAGAACGGGGCATGCGCCTGCTCGTTGGTAATAATCTGCGCCAGTCCACGACCATCAGCGGGGTGGGCGACACGGGCCGAAACGCGCGGCAGCAATGCGCCTTCGGCGGGCGCGAGGGCAGGCGGCACCAGCGGCGGCGCGCTGTAGCGGGGCACTGTGGGCAGGAGAAGAGTGGCATCCAAGGCCAAATCTTCGTCGCCAGGCACCTCCTGCACGACTTCTTCGGGCAGAAGGCTGCCTTCCACCACGTCCTCGGCGCTTTCAATCTCCCCGCCACGGCGGCGGCGGCTGCGCCTGCGTCGTCCCCGGCGCGCACTGTCGTCCTCGGCCTCCTCCGCAAGCTCCGGCGCGGCTTCGCTAGCGATGGGGATTTCCACGTCCTCTGTGGGTACAACAGGAGCGGCAGTCTGCTCTGTGCGCCTGCGGCTGCCTCGGCGGCGGGCTGGAAGGGAAGGAGCTTCTGGAACGGCTTCCACAGCGGTGGGTTCCTCAGTAATAGCTTCCGCCACGGGCGCTTCCACATCGGGCAGTTCTAGGGCTGATGTGGGGGTAGGGGCTTGTGTGCGGCGTCGCCTGCCCCGCACCGGCGCGGGCAGAGCCGGGGCTATGTCAGTGCTGCCCGTCTCCACGACAGGCGTGACAAGAGGGCTTTCGGCCTCAGCCGAGGGCGGCACCTGGGCGGCAGGCGGGGCATCTGCGCTTGCTTTGCGGGTGCGCCCTCGCCCGCGACTGCGCGCGGCGGCAGGCGGGGCTTCAGAACCACTAATTGCTTCCACGTCTGGCGCGGAGGGTTCTATGGCAGGCGCTTCTGTTTCTGCGGCTGGCTGGGGCGCAGCGAGGGCGGGTTCCGTGTCCGGGGCGGCTTTGGTGCGTCGTCCGCCCCGTCGTTTGGGGGCAGCCTCTGCCTCAGTTTCGGGGGTAGGCACGCCGGCAACGTCTTCCGCAGGGGCGGCAGTCTTGGTGCGGCGTCGGCGCGAAGCAGGGGCCGCTTGTGAAGCAGGGGCCGCTTGTGAAGCAGGGGCCGCTTGTGAAGCAGGGGCCGCTTGTGAAGCAGGTGTTGCTTGTGAAGCAGGGGCCGCTTGGGCGGCGTCGGCAGCCACGGGCGCCTGAGGGTCGCGCGCTTCTGTGCTTTGCGCGTCGGCATCAGGCGCGGCGGCGCGTCGGTTCCTGGGCATGATGTTGTAATTCTCCGTACAGCAAAAGGGCAGGATTGTCCCGCCCCAAAAAGTCGCGCGCGGCGTTGGTTTGCCAAAACGCTGGCTTTATTATACTGGATTCCCCCGCCGCTGTCAAAGGATTTATACACTCTCGTTAAGAATGATAAGGTTTATCCCGCATTTTGCCTGCCGTCTGTGTTTGGATTGACAACAGACAGAAATCAACTATGACTTTTTATTCGCGTCGTCTTTGGCGGCTGCTTTCACCAACTATCGCCTTGCTTTGCACTCCCCTTGCGGGACACGCCCAGCAGGTGACTTCCCCCAGCACGCCCCCGCTCCAAACCGCCCCGCAAGCCATCAGCAGGCAGCGCACCCGGCAGCCTCGCGTTTCCGTACTCGCGCCTGCGCCGAACACGCCTGCACAGCCCCAAAATAATAGCCAGAATAACAGGCGCAGAGGGCGAAGGCGCCGCCTGCCGCCCAAGCTGCCCGTGGAGTTTGTGCCCGGCGGCACCATCAGCTCCGCCCCTGTTTTCGGCGCTCACGGCCTGGTTTATTTTGCCTCCTGGAACAGCCGCGTGTATGCCCTGGACAGCGCGACCGGCGCGCTGAAGTGGAAGTTTATCGCCCCGAAGATGCTGAATGCTTCGCCCGCTGTCGGCCCGGACGGCGGTGCTGTCTACGCCGGGGCCTATGACGGCAAAGTGTACGCGCTGGACGGCGCGACCGGCGCTTTGCGCTGGCAGTTTGCCACTCGCTCCCTGCTGAACACAGCCCCGGCTGTCAGCGCCCAGGGCGACACGGTGTACGTGGGCGGCTATGATCGCACTGTGTATGCCCTGGCGGCCCCCACCGGCGCGGTCAAGTGGCGAGCATTGGTCGGGGCCGCCGCATCGTCGCCTGCCCTCGGCAAAGACGGTGCGGTGTATGTGGGGGCCGATCAAATCTATGCGCTGAAACCCGCCGACGGCACCCCAATCTGGAAAGCGCCGACCGGGTACGATGCCGCCTCGCCCGTCGCGGCAGGCCCAAACGGCGCTGTTTATGCGCAGGCGCACGACGAGGCAGGCCGCAGCCAAATCTGCGCCCTGGACACGCGTACCGGCCATCAGACTTGGGCTTATCCCCTGGGCGAGCGCATGGCCTCTGCGCCGCTCGCTTTGGATGGCCGCGTGTATGTCGGCGCGGATCAGGTGTATGTTTTGCGGCAAAGCAACGGTCATTTGGTCTGGCAGTACGGGCAGGGCAGCGCGCCCTGGTCCACGCCGACAGTCGGCAGCGGCATCGTGTGCGCGGGCAATGCCGATGGCACTTTGGCCGCCCTGGATGCCGCGACAGGCGATTTGCTGTGGACATTTGCCACTAACGATGCCCTGCTATCCTTTCCGCGCTTTGGTCCGCACGGGGTCGTGTATGTCGCCTGCGAGGGAAACAGTAAAATCTACGCCCTGGAAGGCCGCACCGGAAAAATGCTGTGGCAATTCACCCAGGAGCCGGTTCCCACTACCCCCATTACCCCGCTCCCCATCATCCCGCCCCCCACAAGGAGAACCACCCCATGAACACCCCTGACACCGAAGCCCTTTCCGACACCGAAGTTGTTTTAGCAAACGGTGATGTGCGCCTGCACGTTTCCCCCTACGGCGCGTCGCTGCGCGGCCTGACGCTCGGCGGCGAGCCTGTTGTCACAGCTTATGAAGGCGCGCACGGCAAAGTCGGCGGTCAGGGCGATGTCTTGATCCCCTTTCCGGGCCGCGTCCGCGATGGCTGCTACCAATTCAGCGGCCAGACCTATCAATTGGACAGAAACGACAAGGAAGGCCCCAATGCCATCCACGGCTTTCTGCGCACCGTGCTTTGGGACGTTGACGCCCAAACTGAAACCGAAGCCACGTTCTCCGCCAATATCCATCCGCAAGACCACGCAGGGTATCCGTTTGGGCTGCGCGCCCAGGTCACCTGGCAGGCCACCCCGACCGGGTTATCCTGCGCCTTTCGCATCCAAAACACGGGCGACACGCCTGCTCCCGTCGCGGCAGGCTTTCATCCCTACTTCACCGCAGGCACCGAGCTGATCAACCGCAGCATGCTCCAAGTCCCCTTCGCCGCCACTTTGGAGTACGATGCTGGCATGCTCCCGACGGGCCGCGAGCTGCCCGTCGCCGACACGCCCTACGATTTCCGCCGCGCGCGCCGCATTGACGGCATGGTGTTCAACACCTGCTACCTGCATCCCCAGCGCAATGGAGAGGGCAAGACCGTGATTGTCCTGCACAATCCCGATACCCAGCGTACCGTTTCTGTCACTTTAGGCGAAGCGATTAGCTGCGTCGTGCTTTATTCCGGCGACCCTTTGCCCCCCAGCCACAGCCGCCGTGCCCTCGCCATTGAGCCGATGACCTGCGGCTCGGACGCTTTCAATCACCCCGAGTGGGGGCTGGCTGTGCTTGCCCCCGGCCAGTCTTTGTCCGGCGACTGGCAGGTAGAAGCGACTGCGTAGCTGCGGCTTCTCCCTGTTTCACGCCCATTGCTTGTGCGTTTCGCGCCTGTTCCCAACGCAAACCAACGACGGAACAGTTTGTTCCGTCGTTGGTGAGCGCTGGAAAAGCGAGAAAAACACGCGAGGGATGCCCTGGCAATGCCCGCATCTTTCGACACCAAACAAGACGCTAACCCAGTGCAGACACGGCACAGCGCAGCAAAGACTCAAAGATCAGCCGCCCATCGCCCGAACCGAGGCGCGGGTCAGTGGCGCGTTCGGGGTGGGGCATCATGCCCAGAACATTGCCCTGCGCATTGATAATCCCGGCGATATTGTCCCGCGATTCGTTGGGGTTTGACTGGGGAGTGTCCTGCCCATCGGCCTCGCAGTACCTAAATACAACACGACCTTGGGACTGAAGCTCGTCGAGCGTGTCATCATCGCAGACATAATTGCCCTCGCCATGCGCCACCGGCACTTGCAGCACCTGGTTCCAACTCATTGCATTCGTGAACGGAGTTTGATTAGTTTCCGTGCGCAAATATATTTGCTTGCAGACAAACTGCTGCCCGCCATTGCGCACCAAAGCACCCGGCAGCAGATGGCTTTCGCACAGCACTTGAAAGCCATTGCAGATGCCCAAGACCAGGCCGCCACGGGCCGCAAAGTCCTGGGTCGCCGCCATGATGGGCGCAAACCGGGCAATCGCCCCGCAGCGCAGATAATCGCCATACGAAAAGCCGCCCGGCACGACCACGCAGTCTACATTGTGCAGGCCATGGTCTTGATGCCAAAGATACTGCACCGGCTGCCCCAGCACATCCTGAATAGCGTAAAACGCATCCTGGTCGCAATTGGAGCCGGGGAACTTCAAGACGCCAAACTTCACGCTGTCACCTCATACCGATAGTCTTCAATCACGGGGTTGGCTAATAACTTCTCGCACATCTCTTTGACTTGCGCGTCCAAGTCCGGGCTATCGTCCACCATAAGCTCAATATACTTTCCAATGCGCACCTGCGAAACAGCGGGATAGCCCATCTGATGCAAGGCGCTTTGCACCACTTTCCCCTGTGCGTCGAGTAGCGACGGCTTCAGGGTGACATACACGTTCACCTGCGGCATAACAGCCTCCTTTGCTGGGTGCGTCCGTATTTGTCTCAACAAACCGCACGCGCACCGGCCTATTTTAGCCGCAAACGCCCCAAAAGTTAATGCCAAGCCCAGAGCATTCCAAAGGGAATCTATAGCAAACTACAGCAGATCAACAGCAAACGCATAGCAATTCACTACGAACCCAACAGCAATCCACCGCAAAACCGCCCGCAGCTCTCCGTAAACTCACCACCCTTTGCCCATGATTGCCCTTGCACTCCAAGCTAATGCGCGCTATAATCCAAGCAGAAAGCCGCGCAAAGTAAATTGAAGTTGTGTGGCAAGAGTAACAAGTTAGACCGCTGGACATGGTTTTCATACCACCTATGGCACAAGAGACAAAAACCAAGACCGAGAAGACAAAATTGCTCTTGGTATACCTGGGCCTTTTGGTCGCTGCGTTCCTCACCATTGCGCTCCTGAAGCCTTTCTATGTGGTGTTGCTGGTGTTTTGGGGCGTGGCGTCGTCCTTTCCTATGCGCCATTGGATGAGCAACACAGGCTGGCAATTCAGTCGTTTAGAATGGTTCATTATGGCCGGGTGCTTTTGCATTGGGCTCGTCATGTTACTCGTAACATGGCAACTGTATCCAAGCCAGTTGTGACCAAACCATACATCAATGCGGCCTAACAATCGCTGCCCCGAACGCCACACTTTGCTTGCACTCTAGGTCCCGGTACGCTATAATCAAACCTAAAGTACGCGCCGATGCTACAGGCAAGAGCCCCAAAAAACCGGATGAAAAACATAAAACTTATTATTGAAAAGCATGCCGACTGCTATGTCGCCTATCCGCTCGGCATCAACGGAGCCGTCGTCGGGCAGGGCGACACCTACGACCAAGCCGTCGCCGATGTCAAATCGGCCCTTGCCTTCCATGCCGAAACCTTCGGCCCCAGCGCCTTGGACACCGACGATGCCGTCTTGGAAGCCTTTGTCGCTGAAACACAGGTCACGGAACCTCAAAGCGCCGAAACACGGGTCGCTGCCTAATGCCCACGTTTCCCGCCGATGCCCCCAAAGCCAAAGTGCTGCGCGCCTTTGCCCGGCTTGGCTTTGCCATCGTGCGCGAAGGCAGCCACATCTCCCTGGAACGCCTCAATGCCGACGGCACCAAAACGCCGCTCACCCTGCCCAACCATCGCACCCTCAAAGGGCCGACACTGCGCGCCATCTTAACGCAGTCTCACATCGCCCGCGACGAGTTCTTAGCGGCCTATGAGTAAGCCTAAACGCACCACGCTTTGCCCCTCCTTGCCATTGCGCTCCAAGCCCTTGCGCGTTATAATCATGTGAGGAGAGACCAACCATGAGCGTTCAAGAACTAGAAACCGTCATTGCTCGACTGCCGCCCGCCGACCTTGCAGAACTAGCACACTGGCTGCAAGAGTTCCAGGCAGGCCAAGAATTGCAGGCAAACCAAGAGGCAGACGCTTGGGATCGGCAAATCGCCGCCGATGTCCAAGCGGGGCGCTTGGATGCCACCCTTGCGCGGGCCAAAGAGCAAGTGCAAGCCGGGCAGTACCGGCAGATTAACCCGGACACGCCGCTTGCCCCATGAAGCACTTCACAACCGCCGACTTCTGGCGGCTCTACAATGCGCTCCCCGCAGATGTGCGGCGACTGGCAGATAAAAACTACACTCTCCTGCTGTCCGACCCAATGCATCCCTCTCTGCATTTCAAGAGTCTAGGCGAGCTTTGGTCGGTGCGTGTCGGCCTGCACTCCCGCGCCGTCGCCTACCGGGAAGCTGAAAACTACTTCTGGTTCTGGATTGGCCCCCACGCCGAGTACGACAAAATCGTATCCTAACTCCCGCTGCTTGCACTCCCAGCCAATGCGCGCTATAATCCAAGCAGAAAGCGGCGCAAAGCAAACGGGGTTTGTGCGGCAGAGCAAGGAACTTGGGAAGCACCACAAAGGCTGATTATGTTGGCGGAACTAAGAAGGCTAGTCGCCCACAAGGCGATGGGTCTGGCGACCGGCGAGGACCATGTTGACTGGGCACTGGCGTCTCTAGAGGCTGGTCAGGACTCGGAACACCTGCGGATGCTCGCCGGGTTGGGCGCGCGCCCACACTGGCAGGAGGTGCGGGACTATTTTGGGTGGGCGCTAGAGGAACTCGGCCTGGAACTGCCTCCCGTCGAGCAGGTCATGCCGGAGTATGTGCGGGACGTAGCCGGCGGCATCGTCTCGGGCACGATAAACCCAAACGCCGGGTGCCGCGAAATATACTGGGCGCTGCTGACCGACACGCTTCAGGTGACGCAGGAAGAGTTTGAGGCATGGCTGTACCTGGGTGACGGGTTGGAGCCGGGGACGTACCGCAACCTGCCCGGGGCGGAGTTGGGAGAGGCCATCCGTCGTGAGGCAGTGCGGCTGTTGGAAGCCCCGTAGCGTCAGAGGCCGGGCGGCATCCGCATAGTTGCAGCATAACATAGTTGCAGCATAACATAGTTGCGGCATCCGCATAGTTGCAGCATAACATAGTTGCAGCATAACACGCGCTATCTCTCAACGCCGCACGCCGTAAGATGACCGTTGGGTACAATAGCAAATGTGAGGCTTGATGTGTTCCTAAGCCGTCGGCAGATGGATATGCGCCACGAGTTGCGGAGCTAGGCCGATATAAGTTTGCGGCGTTAGTGCCAGCAATCGGGCTTTGCTCTCAGGCGGCAGGTCCAGCGACTGCACAAACGCCTGCAATGCCTCCTGCGTGATGCCCGCGCCGCGCGTCAGTGCCTTTAATTGCTCATACGCATCAGGAAAGCCTGCTGCCTTCATCACTGTCTGGATCGGTTCCGCCAATACTTCCCAGGCTTGGGCTAAGTCCCGTTCCAGCGCCTCGGGGTTAACTTCCAGCCCCGCCACGCCCCTGAGCGCACTTTGCAGAGCTAGCGTAGAATGCCCGATAGCGGTCCCCAAATTACGCAAAGTAGACGAGTCGGTCAGGTCACGCTGCATCCGCGAGATGGGCAGCTTAAGGGCAAGATGGCTCAGCAAGGCCGTGCTGATCCCCATATTCGCTTCCGAGTTCTCAAAGTTAATAGGGTTGACTTTATGCGGCATGGTAGACGAGCCGACCTCGCCCGCCACCACGCGCTGCTTGAAATAGCCCAGCGACACATACGCCCAAATATCCTGGTCAAAGCCCAAAGTGATTGTGTTGAACCGCATCAGCATATGGGCGACTTCGGCAATAAAGTCATGCGGCTCAATCTGTGTTGTCAGCGGATTGTGCATCAGGCCCAGGCGCGTCACCAAAGCACGGGCAATCTCCTCCCACGGCGCATGGGGGTACACGGCAAGATGAGCATTATAATTGCCCACTGCCCCGCTGAACTTGCCCAAATAGTCCGCCTTGCGCACCTGGCGCAATTGCCGCTGCCACCGGCGCACAAACACAGCGAGTTCCTTGCCCAAAGTGGTGGGAGACGCGGCCTGCCCATGAGTCCGTGCCAGCATGGGCCTGTCGCGCAAGTCTTCGGCTAATGCAGACACGCGGGCGACTAGCTGCTCGGCCAGCGGCAGCCATTGCTCCTCCATGCCATGCCGCAGCATCTGCCCATAGGCCAGGTTGTTGATGTCCTCCGATGTGCAGCAGAAGTGGACAAACTCTTTGACATCGTCTAGGCTGGTGCCATCCAGCTTTTCCCGCAAATAATACTCCACGGCTTTGACATCATGCCGCGTTGTCGCTTCAATCACTTTGACGCGGCCTGCTTCCCCTTCGTCAAAGTCCGTGATGATGGCTGTCAAGTATGCGTTCTCGTCCTGGGTCAAGGGCCGCACGGCAGGTATTTCGGGACGCTCGGCCATCAGGCGCAGCCATTCCACCTCCACTTGAACCCGATAGCGGATCAGTGCCCACTCGGAGAACTCGGCGGCTAATCCTTGCGTTTGCGGTTCGTAGCGGCCATCCAGGGGCGAAAGGGACAGGAGTGACATTGCGTGCGTGTTTCTTCTTTCGTGCTTGAATAAGGGTGCGTCAGTGCAGCTTTATTAGTGGTGCAATGCGCCCAAACTTCTTGGGGCCAATGCCGCCGACGTTCATCAAGTCTTCGGCCTTTTGAAACTGCCCTGCCTGCTGCCGGTAGCCGACAATGCGCGCGGCCATTGCCGGGCCGATGCCGGGCAGTTCTTGAAGCTGTTCCGCGCCCGCCGTGTTGATATTGACCTGCCCTTGCGAGGCCGAGACCAGCTTGGCAGGCTTGCCTGCCGGCCCTGCGCTCCCGCTACCGCCGTGTTTTGCTGCCGTGGGTGCACGGGCGGCTCTGACACTCGCGGGGGCAGCCACAGCCGCAGCGGTTTCTACGGCGGCTGGGGGCGCAGCTTCGGCTCGCACGACTGCCGCTTTGGTGGGCACGAATATCTTCTCGCCATCGGTAATCTTGGCAGCAAGGTTGATGGCGTTCTCGTCGGCATTCGCGCTCGGCCCGCCCGCCGCTTTGATGGCATGCCAGACCCGGCTGCTTGGCGCAAGCTGATACAGCGACGGGTGCTTGACCGCTCCCGCCACATGCACATAAATCAAGGCGGCTGCTTTAGGTGCAGGGTGAGGCGCTTCATCATCAGCGGGCGCAGGCACAGGCGTGGAAACAGGGTCAGGGGCAGGCGCTTTGGGCGCGGGCGCAGCGGGAACCAGTGTCGAGGCAACCGCCGCCCCGGCGGGCGTGGTAATCACTATCGGCGTGGACGCAGTGCGGTGCAGGTTCATCAGGTTCACGCCCACGGCAAGAAGCGCGGCGGCAACAATGGCAACGAGGACAAGGCGGGTGGACTTGTTCGGCAAGGCTTTGGTTCTCCTTCAACGCCATGCAAACTGCACATGGTCACACTGACAATTATACTACAATTAGGCGGCGACTATATTGACGAGCTTGCCCGGCACGACAACCACTTTGCGCACGCTCTGCCCCGTCAGCAGCTTTTGGATGCGGGGGCTGGCAAGCGCCATTGTCTCCAAGTCTGCGCTGGCAAGCCCTGCCGGTGCGGACAGCTTGTCGCGCACTTTGCCGTTGATCTGCACAACCAGCGTGATTTCGTCCTCGCGCGCCACTTCGGGGTCAGAAGCGGGCCACGGGTGCTTGTAGAGGAAGCCGGACAGGCCCAGCCCTTCCGTCCACAGCTCGTCAGCGAGGTGCGGCGCGATTGGCGATAGGGATAATACCAGCATCTGCAACGCTTCATCTAAAGCGGCAGAGCGTTCGCCTGCCGCTATGTCCACGCTTTGAGCCGTGTCGGTAATCACATTGACCCATTCCATCAGGGCCGCCACAGCGGTGTTGAAGCGAAAGCTTTCCAAATCCTCGGCCACTTTTGCTATTGTCTGATGGGTCTTGCGGCGCAGCGCACGGCGGGCCGGATTGTGGGCATCCGTGCCTGTGTCCAGTTTGTTATGCCAATCTGCCGAGAAGCCCGGCCCGTGCTGAGCGACAAGCCGGTACACACGCGCGAGAAACTTGGCGCTGCCCCGGATGGCTTCTTCCGACCACTGCACGGCTTCTTCAAACGGCGCGACAAACATCTCGTAGACGCGCAGGGCATCCGCGCCGTACTTCTCCGCCGCCTCGTCGGGCGTGACCACGTTGCCCATGCTTTTGCTCATCTTGGCCCAGCGGTAGACAATCTGGTCTTCTGAGTATTTGTCTCGCTCGTCGGCCTTGAGAGGCACCCAGTCTTCAATCTTGTCTTCGGCTTCTCCCTCGCTGTCCTCGCCTGTGTCCGGGCGGCGGCCTGCCGTGCGCGCCAGCATCATGCCCTGGTTGTGCAGGCGCGTGAACGGTTCGGCAAAGCCCACCATCCCGGCATCAAACATGACTTTGGTCCAGAAGCGCGCGTACAGCAAGTGCATGACGGCATGCTCTGCCCCGCCCACATACATATCCACAGGCAGCCAGTAATCCGCCTGCGCACGCGAAAACGGCTCGCTTGGATTGCATGGGTCGGCAAACCGCAGGAAGTACCATGATGAGCACGCGAACCCCGCCATTGTATCTGTCTCGCGCCGCGCGGGCTGCTGGCAGATGGGGCAGGTTGTGTTGACGAACTCCGGTATAGCCGCGAGCGGCGACTCGCCTGTTCCGGTGGGCTGGTAGTTCGGCACATCCGGCAGCGTGACCGGCAGGTCTTTGTCGGGCACAGCCACTTCGCCGTGCGTGGGACAATGGATAATCGGAATGGGCACGCCCCAGTAACGCTGCCTGGACAAAAGCCAGTCGCGCAGCTTGTACGTGATCACCGCCTTGCCATGCTTCTCGGTTTGCAGCCACGCGCTGACCTTGCCCACGGTGTCTTTGGTGGGCGGCAGGCCGTCAAACGGCCCGCTGTTTGTCAGCACGCCCGTTTCGGTGGTCGCGCGCGCTAGCTCGTCCCCAGAAACTTGCTGCCCTGGTTCCTGGTACACCGGCATGATGGGCAGACTGAACTTGCGCGCAAACTCAAAGTCGCGCTGGTCGTGGGCAGGGACTGCCATAATCGCGCCCGTCCCGTAGCCCATCAGCACATAGTCCGCAACCCATATTGGGATCGCTTTGCCGTTGACCGGGTTTGTCGCATATGCCCCCGTCCAGACGCCGGTCTTTTCGCGGCCTTCCGCCTGACGGTCAATATCGGTCTGCCGCCCCGCTCGCTCTTTGTAGGCGGCAATCGCTTCGCGCTGCTCCACTGTTGAAATCACGTTCACCAGTGGATGCTCCGGGGCCAGCACCAGGAATGTCGCGCCCCACAGCGTATCGGGCCGTGTGGTGAACACGGTGATTGTGGCGTCCGAGTCTGTGTCCTGCCCCTGCACCGCAAAATGCACCTCGGCCCCTTCCGAGCGCCCGATCCAGTTGCGCTGCTGGTTTTTAATGCCGTCCGGCCATTCCAGCCCGTCCAGGTCTGCGAGCAGGCGGTCGGCATAAGACGTAATCTTGAGATACCACTGCGGGATAAACCGCTTCTCCACCAACGCCCCCGAGCGCCAGCCGCGCCCGTTGACCACTTCCTCGTTGGCAAGCACGGTCTTGTCCACGGGGTCCCAGTTTACGGGTGCGTCTTTGCGATACGCGAGGTCACGCTTGTATAAGAGCAGAAACAGCCACTGCGTCCAATGATAATACGTGGGGTTGCTGGAATTGACCTCGCGCTCCCAGTCGTAGCTCAGGCCGATTAATTGCATCTGCCGCTTGTACGTTTCGGCAAACTCGCGCACCATTCCCGACGGCTGACGCTGCCGCTTGATGGCTTCATTCTCCGCAGGCTGCCCGAACGCATCCCAGCCCATCGGGTGCAGCACATTGAACCCCTGCATGGACTTGAGGCGCAGAAACGCATCGTTAGGCGCATAGTTCTTAAAGTGCCCCACCGAAAGCCCTGCGCCGCTGGGGTAGGGAAAGAACTCCAGGCCATAAAACTTCGGCTTGTCTGTGTCTTCCGTCGCGTGGTACAGGCCGGCCTCGGCCCAGCGCGCCTGCCATTTGGGTTCAATCGTGCGGAAATCGTAGCGTTCGTCCAGGGACATCAGCGGCCTTTCGTCATGCGTATCGGCGAGTATGAATCTGCTTTGTGGCGAATAAAAGTGCCGCGATTATACCCGATTGCCCGGTTCTGCGTCGCGCGTGGGGCCTGCTTCCGGCAGGGTCTTATCGGCGCGCTTGGAGTGTTGCCCCGGTGTTTCAAGCGCTTTGCAACGACGGAAGGAATCAAACCGTCGTTGGTAAGCCGTTTCCACAAGAGGGCAACGCCCATGCAATGCCGATAAAACAGGAACCAATCACCGTGCCCGCAGCAGCGCGAGGAAGTTGCGCAGAGTCGGGGATAAGTCATGCTGACGCGTCGCCGCTGTTAACTCGGTAAAGGCGAGCGGAGCGCGCAGCGGGCGATAGGTAACGCCTGCGCGCTGGAGGTTCTGCACCGGCGCGGGCACCAATGCCAGCCCCATGCCCGCCGCCACCAGCGAGATCGCCGTCTGCATTTCGCGCACTTCCTGGGCGACATGGGGCACAAACCCGGCCAGGGCGCACACCTGCAAAACGCTGTCCCCATACGATGGCTTCGGCAGGGCGGGGAACAAAATAAACGGCTCGTCGGCCAATTCGCTTAAATCCAAGTCGGCACTCGCCGCGCCGGGGTGGGCGGACGGCAGGGCCACGACAAACGGCTCGCGTGTAATGGTTTCGCGCACCATCCCCGGCTCCTCAATAGAAGGTCGCGCCAGGCCTAGATGGATTTTGCCGTCACGCAAAGCAGCGGCCTGCTCGGCGGCGTTCATCTCGTAGAGGCGCAGCTCCACTAAGGGGTACAGGGCGCGGAAGGCGCGCAAAACATCGGGCAGCACATCATACGAGGCCGAGGCCGAAAAGCCGACACCCAGCCAGCCCGCCTCGCCCCCTTCCGCGCGGCGGGCGGCCAAAGCCGCCTCATCAGCAAGTTCCAGAATGCGCAGGGCGCGGGCTTGAAAAACAACACCCGCCGGTGTCAGTGCCACGCGTCGGGAGGTGCGCTCAAACAGCAAAGCGCCGACTTCGGCTTCCAATTGCCGGATGGACTGCGATAAGGGCGGCTGCGCCATATACAAACGCTCGGCAGCGTGCCCAAAGTGCAGGGTCTCGGCGACAGCAACAAAGTGGCGCAAATGGCGAAGTTCCATGCCATTAATATACCCAATGTCTTAATGGGACGCGAAATAGGTATTGGACACAAGCACCAATATCGCCTATAATAGAACAACAACACCGGGCAGCAGAACAACAGGATTTAGCAGCGGGAGGCGCATATCATGGACACAACATTGGAAGAAACACTCAATGCAAAAGTGCGGACGCTCACGCCCGCCCAGCAGCAGTATGTGCTTGGCGTTGTGGAGGCGCTGGGCGCGACAGCCAAGCCGCCTGGCCTGCCGGGCGCATCCTGGGCGCAGTTTGCGGGCAGCATCTCGCCGGAAGACCTGGCCTTGATGGAGCAGGCCATAGAAGAAGGCTGCGAAAAGGTAGACACCGATGCCTGGTGAGCACCTGATAGACACAAACACCGTCATCGCCTACCTAAAGCCTGAGCCTGCTGTCCAGCAGAAGTTCGCCCAAAGTTCACGCATTTATCTTGCCGAGATTGTGCTGGGCGAACTTTACTACGGGGCCTATAATTCCGGTCGCGCTGCGCAAAATATTCAGGCAATAGACAATCTCGCACAAGCAAACGCAGTGCTTTTTTGTGATGAACAAACCGCCCGCATTTATGGCAGGCTCAAGCACGAATTGCGCGCCAAGGGCCGCCCTATTCCCGACAATGACATCTGGATTGCCGCGCTTGCCATGCAGCATAACCTCACGCTCGCCGCGCGCGACGCTCACTTTACAGGCCGTAGACGGCCTGATGGCCGAATACTGGTAACACTCGCAGGCGCACGACGATACTTGCAAACGGAGGCGTACATCTCATGGACACGACACTGGAAGAAACGCTCAGCGCAAAAGTGCGGACTCTCACGCCGGCACAGCAGCAGGAAGTCTTGGACTTTATCCAATCCCGGCAAGCCGACCTGCCGCTTGCAAAGACGCCGCCCGGCGTGCCTGGGAAAGTATGGCAGCAATTTGAGGGCCTGTGGACACCCGAAGAAGCAGAAGAAATGCTCCGCGCCTCCGAAGAATGCAGGCAGGTTGACCTCAGTGAATGGTAATTACCTGCTGGACACCAATATTGCTATCGCCCGCACCAACAGGGAAGCGGCTGTTGAGCAGCGCGTGAATGCGAGCGCCGCTGTGTTTCTCGCCTGCATCACAGTAGGCGAACTCTTTTATGGGGCGCAGAAGTCAGGGCGCGCTGCGGAAAATGTCCGGCGCGTGCAGGCAATTGTCGCCGCCAACACCGTACTGGTTTGTGACAGCGGTACAGCGTATCATTATGGGATTACTCGCAGTGCTCTGCGCGCTAAAGGCCGCCCCATACCTGACAACGACATCTGGATTGCCGCACTTGCCGTGCAGCATAACCTCACGCTCGCCACGCGCGACGCTCACTTTACAGGCCGTAGACGGCCTGATGGCCGAATACTGGTAGCGCAGCACAGGAGAAAACATTGTGAACACAGACGCAACGCACACAGTCTGGCGGCTTATCGCTCACCATGAGAGCGAGTACCAAACTCCTGACCAAAGAGCAAAAACCATGCTGTGGATACGTAAGCAAAGCCGCATTGCGCTCGGCTGGGGTCAAATAGGCACTGCGGCACAATACCACTCAACGGAGGAAATTACTGCCGCCATTCGTGACAACTATCCTACCCTTCGTAACAGGACGTGCGGCGGAAAGGCTTTGTGGCACTTCCAACACACCATGCAGAAGGGCGATTTTGTCATCATCACCGGGCCGAAAGGCAAAGAACTGGTGGTAGAAGTAACCGGCCCGTATTATTTTGAGCAGGATAACGTCCCCGTAGCAGGTGACGATTATTGGCATCAGCGCAACGTAAACATGACTGGGCTAGACCCAAATACTGTTTGGCAGGCAGCAGGAGGGCGTGAACTGGGCAATAGTCCGTACTGTGCTTTAGTGCGTTGTGCCCAGTCCATACAAATAGAGAATGGAGAAACGATATGACCATGCCCCGCACTATGTTTGAGAAGATATGGGATGCCCACGTTGTCCGCACCGAAGCAGGACAGCCCGACCTGCTGTATATTGACCTGCACCTGGTGCATGAAGTCACCTCGCCCCAGGCATTTGAAGGCCTGCGCCTGGCTGGGCGGCAGGTGCGCCGCCCTGACCTGACAGTCGCGACCATGGACCATAACGTGCCCACCACGAGTCGCTCGCTGCCGATTGTAGACCAGGTGTCCAAGCTGCAAATGGAAACACTCGCGCAGAACTGCGCCGACTTTGGCGTGACGCTGTACGACCTGCACTCCAAGCGCCAGGGCATTGTGCATGTGATCGGGCCGGAGCTAGGGCTGACCCAGCCAGGCATGACAATCTGCTGCGGCGACAGCCACACATCCACGCACGGCGCATTTGGAGCCTTGGCCTTCGGCATCGGCACCAGCGAAGTGGAGCACATTCTCGCCACGCAGACCCTGCCCCAGTCGCGCCCCAAGACCATGGAGATACGGGTCAACGGCAAGTTGGGCGCGGGCGTCACTGCCAAAGACGTTATCTTAGCCATCATCGGCAAGATCGGCACAGCGGGCGCGACCGGCTATGCTGTAGAGTACACGGGCGAAGTTATCCGTGCCCTGAGCATGGAAGGCCGCATGACGGTCTGCAACATGAGCATTGAGGCAGGCGCGCGGGCGGGCATGATCGCCCCAGACGAGAAGACATGGGCCTATGTGCAGGGCAAGCCATTCGCCCCCAAAGGCGCGGAATGGAACGAAGCTCTGGCCCAGTGGCGCACCCTGCCCACCGATGACGGCGCGGTCTACGATGCCGTGGTAGAACTCAATGGCGACGACATCGCGCCCTATGTGTCGTGGGGCACAAGTCCGGGCATGGTCGTTCCTATCACGTCCACTGTGCCGTCGCCTGCGGACTACAGCGACGAGGCCGACCGCCGTGCCGCCGCCCGTGCTTTGGAGTACATGGGCCTGGAAGCGGGCGTGCCCATGCAGGACGTGAGGCTGGACACGGTCTTTATTGGGAGCTGCACCAACGGGCGCATTGAAGACCTACGTGCCGCCGCGAGTGTCCTCAAGGGCAGGAAAGTGCAGGCGGGCCTGCGTGCCTTGGTCGTGCCTGGCTCAGAGCAGGTCAAGCAGCAGGCTGAGCGCGAGGGGCTGGATATTGTCTTCCGCGACGCAGGCTTTGACTGGCGCGAAGCGGGGTGCTCCATGTGCCTGGGCATGAACCCGGATATTCTGCAGCCGGGCGAGCGGTGCGCTTCCACCTCCAACCGCAACTTTGAAGGGCGGCAGGGCAAAGGCGGGCGCACGCACCTGGTGTCTCCGCAGATGGCGGCGGCGGCGGCAGTCGCCGGGCATTTGGTAGACATTCGCACTTGGGAAGCGTAAAAGTAGGAAGCGTAAAAGTAGAAAGAGTAAAAGCAACGCGGCGAGTGTTTCCAGTGCCTAGGCTGAGCCAAAGCCACTGGATACTGATGCTGCGTGAGGGCACTCGCACCCAGCATTGAGAAGAAGGGGAGGCCTATGGCCGTGACATCCGCGCGGGAACAGTTCGACAGGCAGGCGGCGCACTACGATAACCGCTGGGCCAACTGGTCGGAGGCAACGCTGAAGCAGATGCTCGTGTGGGCAGACCCGCAGCCGCAGTGGCGCGTGCTGGACATCGCCACTGGGACGGGCTACACGGCCCTTGCCTTCGCCCCACATGTTGCTCATGTGACCGGCGCGGACATTTCACCGAACATGCTGGCGCAGGCGGCGCGGCACGCGCAGGAGCAGGGCATTGCCAATGTCGCGTGGCACGAGGCGGCAGCGGAAAGCCTTCCCTTTGACAACGAGGCGTTTGACCTGGTAACCGTGCGGATCGCCCCGCATCACTTTGCCGATGTGCGGGCGTTCCTCAGCGAGACGCGGCGCGTGCTGAGGCCCAATGGCGTGTTCGTGCTGGGCGATACCACCGTGCCGGGTGATGAGCCTGCGGCAGCCGAATGGCAGAATGCCGTGGAGCGCCTGCGGGATACGTCCCATGCCGCCAATCTGCCTGCCCGCGTGTGGCGCGAGATGACCGAAGAGGCCGGGCTGCGCATCTCCCATGTTGAGACGCAGGCCGGGGAGATCAAGCTGACGTTGTCTGCGTGGCTTGCCGTGGCGGGCTGCGACAGGAATGGCTCATTGTTGATCGTTTGGTAGCCATAGGACGTTGTCTGCGTGGCTTGCCGTGGCGGGCTGCGACGGCGACCGGGCTAGGCAGGTGCGGCAGATGTTCACACACGCGCCGGACGACGCACGCCGGGCATTTCACATTACCACAGACGCGGCAGGGGAAACGTATTTCGCGTGGCAGCGCGTGCTGCTCAAGGCGCATCGTCCCGCATAAACCACGAGTTATTACGCCAGCTAAGAGGAACCTATGGACGCATTCACCACACTCACAGGCATTGCCGCACCGCTTGACCGCGCCAATGCCGACACGGATCAGATTATACCCAAGCAGTTCCTGAAGCGCATTGAGCGCACGGGCTTCGGCGAGTTCTTGTTTTTTGACTGGCGCTACCAGCCCGATGGACACACGCCCAACCCTGACTTTCTGCTGAACCAGCCGCAGTACCAAGGCGCCTCCGTCTTGATTGCCGGCAAGAACTTCGGGTGCGGCTCGTCGCGTGAGCACGCGCCGTGGGCCTTGAACGACTATGGGTTCCGGGCGATTATCGCCCCGTCCTATGCAGACATCTTTTATAACAACTGTTTCAAGAACGGCATGCTGCCCTTGGTGCTGCCGGAAGAAACCGTGGCTTTGCTGATGGAGCGCGCCCTTGCGCCCGGCTACACGCTGACTGTTGACCTGCAAACGCAGACTGTTTCGGACAGTCTGGGCTGGAGCGAAACGTTTGAGGTGGACGCATTCCGGCGGCACTGCTTGCTGAACGGGCTGGATGACATCGGCCTGACCTTGCAGCATGAGCCGGACATTTCCGCCTTTGAAGCAGCCCGTCCTGCCTGGAAAAGCGGCGCGGCGGCGCATTGACATCCCCGTGCGCAAGTAAAAGCCGGACGGAGCATAATGCTCCGCCCGGTTGTGCTGTGTTTTTGTGCTATAATACGCACGGCAGGGGCCTATAGCTCAACGGTTAGAGCTGCCGGCTCATAACTGGTAGGTTGGGGGTTCGAATCCCTCTAGGCCCACTTTCCCCTTGCCTTCCCCTCATATATGCTTCATATCTTCCTGCTTATTTCTGCTTAAGACACGGCATCAAACGTATCAAACTCGCCGGTTGGCTCTGACCATGCCGTCGCGACTTCGGTCACCTGCGCCTGCTGCGGGCCGTGCTTGAGGGCGACCAGGAACTGATGCAGCGAATCTTCTCCCCCTTCCGCAATGGCTTCCACGCCGCCGTCATGCGTGTTGCGCACGCTGCCGACAATTCCCAACCCTTCGGCCACATGCGCGGCGTAGTAGCGATAACCCACGCCCTGCACATGGCCGGAAACTTGTGCCTGCACTCGTTTTGTCATTTCACCAACGTCACTTTCGTCATCTTGTCGCCTTGCTGGATTTTTGCCGCCACATCCAGCCCCTTGATCACCTGCCCGAAGACCGCGTAGCTGCCGTCCAGAAACGGCGCGGGCGTGACGACAATATAGAACTGCGAACCCGCTGAGTTGGGGTCGCCGGCCCGCGCCATTGCCACGGCTCCGGCTTTGTGCTTGAGCGGATTGGCGACCCCGTTGGCAGGAAACTCGCCTTTGATCGTGGAGCCCGGCCCGCCGTTGCCGTCGCCCTGCGGGTCGCCGCCCTGCACAATATGCCCCTGCCCCGGCCCAGCACCCAGGTCTGTGACCCGGTGGAAGGTCAGGCCGTTGTAGAACCCCTTCTTGACCAGCTTCTCAAAGTTTGCGACCGAGATTGGCGCATCTTGGGGGAACAGCTTGATGAGAATGGTGCCGCGCACGGTTTGCATCTTGACGATAGGGCCGGACGCGGGCTTAGCGGCGAGTGGATGATGCTTGGGCACGGCGGCTGCGCTGGGTAATGTGAGAGCCAGCATCGCGGCGCTGAGGACAGCGCAGCGCCCGCCTGTGTTGGTAAGTATGGTTGTCATTAAAATCTCCTTTGGAACAGAACCCCAGGCGGCAGCGCCCTGTGTGTGCGTCATTGTAGCACAGCGGCCTCGCCTCGTCAAGAGAACGCACCCAATGCGGGCGCAGGGAAAACCGCGCGCTGTGCCTAATCTTGCTCCCATACGGTCAAAGGAGAACGACACGCAATGAAAGCGCTGCTGGTAGGCGCGGGCGGCATGGGCCGTACCTGGGCCAAAAACCTGATAGACTATGACGCTGTGACCTTGAGCGGCTGGGTGGATATTCGCGCTGATGCTGCGCAGGAGGCTGCCCAAGCGCTGTCGCTGCCCCACATCCACACGGGCGACGATCTAGAGCGCGCCATTCGCCTTGTGCGCCCGGACTTTGTGGTGGATGTGACAATTCCCGAAGCGCACCACGAGGTGACTTTGACAGCCCTGCGCCTGGGCGTGCCGGTCTTGGGGGAAAAGCCTCTGGCAGCAAGCATGGCGCAGGCGCGCGAAATGGTGGCCGCCTCGGAAGCCTCCGGCAAGCTGTATATGGTCAGCCAGAGCCGCCGCTATGATGCCAATCTACTGGCCCTGCGCCGCTTGATTGACCGCGAAGTTGGGCCGTTGGGCTTGTTAAACTCCGACTTTTACATAGGCGCGCACTTTGGCGGCTTTCGCGACGAGATGCCCAGCCCCCTCCTGCTGGACATGGCAATCCACACGTTTGACCAGGCCCGCGCGTTGTCGGGCACCGACCCTGTCTCGGTCTTTTGCGATGAGTTCAACCCCGGCTGGAGCTGGTATGCGGGCGCGTCCTGCGCCAACGTCCTGTTCCAAATGACCGGCGGCCTGCGCTACACGTATCGCGGGTCGTGGTGCGCCGAAGGCAGCCCGACCTCCTGGCAGGGCGAGTGGCGCGCAGTCGGCCCGCACGGCACGGCCCTCTGGGACGGCGACCACACTCCCACGGCCCAGATTGTTGTCGCCCCGGACGGCTTTGAGTCCCGCACTGAACCGCGCACCGTATCTCCCGACACCGCCGCTCCCTCTGGCATTGCCGGCTCGCTACGCGACTTCGTGCAGTCCCTCCAGACAGGCCAAACGCCGATGGGCGAATGCCACGACAACATCAAGAGCCTTGCGATGGTGTTTGCCGCCATTGAATCATCCCGCACAGGCCGACGCATCCCGGTGGAAGCCTGACAGACGCGCGGCGCACAACAAATCCCAAGCCGTTCTTGGCGTGTCTTCTCGGCGTTCCGCGGGCGTTTTGACGGCCCTGCAAGCCTGTGCCAACGACGGAACGATTTCTTCCGTCGTTGGAATAGGCTGGGAAAGAGAAGGAAACAAGTGGGCAATAGGTTTGCAGCGCGGCTGGGAAGGGACTCCCAACACCCAGAAGCGTTGACGATAACCCCTTTTGTTGCTATAATAAAAACGGGGGTTTGTTCCCCCATTCTTTGGAGTCGGCTTCCAGACCAAATGCGCGGACTGACGACACTGCCGCCGAAAGAAACCCCTTTATGCGCCGAACCAAGATTGTTTGTACAATAGGCCCCGCCACGCGCAGCCTGGAAGGCTTGCGCTCCCTGGCGGAAGCGGGCATGAATGTCGCGCGCCTGAACTTTTCGCATGGCGCGCACGAGCAGCACGCTGAAGTAATCGCTCATGTGCGGGCCGTTTCCGAGGCGCTGGGGCGGCCTATCGCCATTTTGCAGGACCTCAGCGGGCCGAAAGTGCGCGTCGGCAATATCGCCGGGGAGGGCGTCACGCTTGCTCCCGGCGCCGAAGTCACGCTGACCCTGGACGACGTGCCCGGCGATGCCGAGATGATTAACCTTCCCGTGCCGGAAATCTTTGAAGTGGTCACGCCGGGCACGCACCTGATGCTTGACGACGGCCTGCTGGAACTGCGGGTCAAGCGCAACAAGGGCAGCGCGATGCTGTGCGAAGTGGTGGTCGGCGGATTATTGACATCGCACAAAGGGGTCAACGTGCCGGGTGTTTCCCTGCCGATTGCCGCTGTCACCGACAAAGATTTGGCAGACCTGCGCTTTGGCATTGCCCAGAAAGTAGACTATGTCGCCGCGTCGTTTGTCAAAAATGCCAGCGACATCGCCGTCCTGCGCGGGACATGCGAGGCGGCCCGCGCGCGCATTCCGCTGATTGCCAAGATTGAAAAGCACGAGGCGGTGCATAACATTGACGAGATACTCGCGGTTGTAGACGGCATCATGGTCGCGCGCGGCGACCTGGGCGTGGAAGCGCCGATTGACGAAGTGCCGGTTATCCAGAAGATGCTGATTGCCAAAGCCAACAAAGCCGGCAAGCCGGTGATCACGGCCACCCAGATGCTGGACTCGATGATCCGCAACCCCCGCCCGACCCGTGCGGAAGTGACCGATGTTGCCAACGCCATCTATGACGGCACGGATGCGGTGATGCTGTCCGGCGAGACTGCCGTGGGCCTGTACCCCTTTGAAGCCGTGCGCATGATGGCAAAAGTCGCCGTCCACACCGAAGAAGCGCTGGACTACGGCAAGCTGTTTGACGCGCGCAAAAACCCGGCCTCTAACACCAGCATCACCGAGGCGATTGGGCAGGCGACGTGCGACATCGCCCGTGACCTCAAAGCGTCCGCCATCCTGACAGCGACAGCTTCAGGCCGGACGGCCCGCGTCGTATCCCGCTTTCGGCCCCGTGCCCCGATTATCGCCGCCACCAACGACCTTTCCGCGTATCAGCGCATGGGGCTGATTTGGGGCGTGTATCCCGTCATGGTAGACATCGCCTCGGACTCCGACGGCATGATGCAGGCGTGTTTAGACGCCGCCGCACAAACTGGCCTGGTCAAAGACGCCGACATCGCCGTGCTCACCGGCGGCGTGCCTGTAGGCCGTCCCGGCAGCACCAACTTCATTAAAATCCACCGCATCGGGCAGCCGCTCAAGCCAGACTAGCTTTGCCGGCAAAGGCTGTCCCGGAGAACACGACCATAAAACACGACACTCGTGAAGAACCGCAGCGCCCTAATGTACGCCGCGCCAAGGCCGGACGCAAAAGCCGCCCGCGCCGCATCGCCGGCATCTGGGCGCGCGTCGCCCTGCTTCTCGTCTTTATCGGCACCCTGGGCATCATGGCCGTGCGCCTTGTCATTAAAGTCGTCCACCCGTACCGCGAGGCAGGCGCGCAGACCACGCAGCTTCAAGGCACGCGCGCGGAGGTAGCATTGCTAGATCGCCAGAATACCGACCTGCGCCGTGAGATTGCGTATCTCAAGACGCCCGGCGGCATGGTAGGCGAGGCGCGCAAAAATGGCTATGTCCGGCCCGGCGAAATCCCCTTTGTCGTGGAGGGCATGATGCCCGCGTCCTCCATCTCCGTCATGCAAAGCCCGCGCCCTGCCGTCATTGTCCCGCCCCGCAGCCGGACAGCGCGCCTATGGCACCGCCTGACAGGGCATTAGTAAGGGTGCGCGCCTGCTTCGCAAGGACACACTTTATGAACCGCATAAACCTCTGGCTTAAAGCGCACCCTATGACCACCTGGCAGTGGTACAATTGGCTTGTTTACTTCTGTTTCGCAGGTCTAGCGTCGCTAGGGGTGTTCTACCTAGGCGATAGTTTAATTGGGCGGCATCAACCACCAAACGATGAGGCTGCGCTTGCTCTGGTATGTGCCTCGGTACTGACCGTTGGCATGTTCCTGTTTATGCGCTTGGCTAAGAAGCCCTAAACGCACACCATCAACATTTTGGCTATCCGCATTTTGGCTGGGGGCGCAGGGCGACGCGCGGGAAACACATTCCTCTCGCACCGCCCGCGCACCCGGTCGCTTCCCTTGATGAAAGAAGAGTTATGGCAAAGGATATTATCGTTAATGTCGATCATCGCGAGACACGCATCGCGGTGCTGGACGACAACCAACTGGTAGAACTACACGTCGAGCGCGAGCAGCGCGTGGTTGGCAACCTGTACAAAGCCCGCGTAGACAATGTGCTGCCCGGCATGGAAGCCGCGTTTGTGGAGATTGGATTGGAGCGCAACGCGTTCCTCTTCAAGGACGACATCCTGCCCGAAGACGATGATGAGGGCGGCGGAGGTGGGGGCGGACGGCGGCGCGAGCGGCGTGACCTGCGTATTCAAGACCTCGTTAAGCGCAACGACCAGCTTCTCGTGCAGGTGGTCAAAGGGCCGCGCGGCACCAAAGGCTCCCGCGTGTCCAGCCGCGTTTCCCTGCCGGGCCGGTTCTTGGTGCTCATGCCCGATGCCAACAACCTGGGCGTTTCCCGCAAGATTGACGAGGGCAAGGAGCGCGACAGGCTCAAGAAGGTCGTGCAGTCCTTCCGTGAGCAAGGCTACGGCGTGATTGTGCGCACCGAAAGCGAAGGCCGCAGTGCCCTAGAGCTGCGCCAGGACTATCTGATGCTCACCGAAACATGGCGTGCCATTCAGGAAAAGGCCAAGGTGACGCCCGCGCCTGCGCTTATTCATCAGGACATGGGCCTGGTGTATAAAATCCTGCGCGATGCATTCGGCTCGGACATCCGCCGCCTGGTGATTGACTCGCCCACCGACTATCGCCGCGCGCATGAGATTATCGCCCGGCTGTCTCCTGACCTGCAAGACCGCATTGAACTCTACGACGGCCAAAAGCCTATCTTTGAGCAGTTCAAGATTGAAGATGACATCGAGCGCTATCTTCAGCGCAAGGTGCCGCTTAAGTCCGGCGGCTCGCTGATTATTGACCAGACCGAAGCGTTGGTGTCTATTGACGTCAACAGCGGCAAGTTTACCGGGTCTACCAATTTGTCCGACACTATCCTCAAGACTAATCTAGAGGCGACCGAGGAAATCGCCCGGCAGCTCCGCCTGCGCGACCTGGGCGGCATGATTATCCTGGACTTTATTGACATGGAGAACGCGCGCGACAAAAAGGCCGTCATGGATGCCTTTGTCAAGGCGCTCAAAGACGACCGCTCGCGCACCAAGATTAGCAGCATCTCGGCGCTGGGCCTGATTGAGATGACCCGCAAGCGCACCGGCGAAACTGTGGACACGCAGATGACCGAGGTGTGCCCGTACTGCCTGGGGCTGGGGCGCGTGCAGAGCGCCGAAACCGTGTCCCTGGATGTGGAGCGCGAGCTGCGACGCCTCGCCGCGACCACTAATGCGGATGCGTTTATTGTCGCCGCCCACCCGCAGGTGGCCGCCAATTTGATTGGGCCGCAGGGCGAGGATATTGAAGATTTGGAGCGCGAGCTGCATGTTTGCATCACGGTGCGCGCGGTGCCGTCGTGGCACCATGTGGAGAAGTTTGAGGTGGACCCCGCGCCTGCGCAAAAGATTGAGCAAAGCTTTCCGGTTCCGCGCCGGGGGCAGGTGGTGGAATGCGTGGTTTCGCGCGACGACCCGCACGGCGACCGCGCGCCGTGGGCGGTTTCGCATATGCTGCCGCACCGTGGCTACCAAGTAGACCTGACCAACGGCGCGAAGTTTGCCGGACAAACCGTGCGCGTGCAGCTTTTGGACGTGCGCCGGTCGGTGGCTATCGGCGAAGTGCTGACGGGTGCGCCCAAGAACGGGCCTGTCCGTGACAACAGCAGCCGGGAGAAAGCCTCCGCTTAGAGCGCTTGCGCCTTGTGGAAACAGCGATTGTCCCGCGTGCAGCTTAGAGCGTGTACAGAAAGTGCAAGGAAGGCCCCCCCGCCCCAATAATGGGGAGCCAGAGGCAGAAAAACGATTGCCTAGCGTGCGTCACGCAAAGCATTTTTCCTCTCATGCTCCCCAGAATTGGGGCGGGGGGGCCTCTCCACTGCTAGCCCACTCGTTTCTTTCCCGCCGCGAAGCCTTTTCCAGCCCATGCCAACGACGGTAGGATTTCTTCCATCGTTGGTTTGCGCTCGCAAGCGGCCTGCAAAGGCTTGAAGCCGCCGGGGTAAAGCGAAAAAAGCAAAGCGGGAACAAAAACACGCCAAAATCGGTTATAATAAAACAAATGGGGGCGATAGGTTTCGACCGGAAGATTGATCGCCTAGGTCGCAAGCCGAGGCGCCGCTGGCCTCGTTAAAAGCGGCAAAACAATAAACGCGAAGAACACATCTTTCGCCACATCGCGCTCGTACGCGATGGCTGCCTAACCTAACCCGTTAAGCGGTAACTGCGCTGCCTAAGGGTGGTCCGTCTCGTTTCTCCACGCCCGCCGGAGATTTCTGAGGCGTTAACAATGCGGGCTTACGCGCCTGGGCCGCTCCCCGACAGGCGCGAACAATAAACTGGGAAGACCGCGCGCGAGATAGCCTGCCGCTTGGCGCTCTCCGTGCTAAAACCAAACAAACGGCTATGCTTGTAGAAGCTTAGGTATTCGCTATCCGAGACGAGAGTTCGACTCTCTCCGCCTCCACCATTTGCTTTGCAGCCCTGCCCCCCGGCAGGGCTGTTTTGCATGGAGGCTCAAGTTTTCGTGCATTTCCGCCGACAATCAGCATAAACCTCGCACTAATGCGTGGATTTTCTTGACGGCCCGAGTCAATGTGTGTTAAAATGCGTCAGTTATGATTGCTTTTGCCTGCTTTGCCTGCGCGTAGTGCTGTTGTCGCGGAGATTTTTCATTATGAGCAACTCTTCAGTGCGCTGTTTTGCCCTCGCCCTTGTTTCGCTGTGGCTGCTGCCCTCGGCGCAGGCCGCGCCCACCCTAGCCAAAGTCATTATCGGGGGCCGGAACGTGCCGTTTGTGGTGTCGCCCTTTGTCGGCGGCGATGGGCAGGTGTATGCCCCCGCCGAAGCCGTGCGGCTCTTGGGCGCAGATTTCACGCCCAACGAGAACGGCACGCTGGTCAAAATCACCAGCCCGAACAGCAAGCCTATCACCGTCCCCTGTCTGCGCACAGATGGGCGCTACTGCATCGCCTTGCAAAAGGCTGCCCTGGCTTTGGGGGCGAATGCCGACTGGCAGCCGACAACTGAGACTCTGACCCTGCGCGCCAAAATGCAGATGGTGCGGCAGAACAACGGAGCACTGGCGATTTATACGTCGTACCCAGTCACCTACACGGTGCAGCGCCTGGGCAAGCCATCGCGCATTTATGTAGACCTGTACGGCCTAGACCTCGCGTCCACGCCGACCAGCATTCCTGTCGTGGAAGACGAAGACCACCCCAGCAGCATTGAGCGCATTCGCAGCGGGCAGATCAACTTCAATACCGTGCGCATTGCCCTGGACTTGAAGCGCGACCTCGCCTTCAAAGTTATCAGCGCCTCGCAGACCAACCACGTGCGCGTCGCCTTTGCCGCAGACGCTCAAAGCCTGCCCACGGAAGTCGCGTCCCTGCCTGCCACCGCCTCGGCGTCGTCCCCGATTGTTTCTGCCGTGCCCCGCGAAACGCTGCCGCCGCTGCCTGTCTCCGCGCCAAGCGCTGCGGGCCAGCATCGCCCTCAGCCCGCCGCGCCGCCCGCCCGAACTGTGGTCAACCCGCCCGCGCCGATACTGCCAGCCGTTCCCGCCTCGCAGGGCGTGCGCATTACGGGTGTTAATCTCAAGGCTGTCAACGACTCGGTGATGCAGATTATCGTCAGCACGACCGGCCCGGTCAAGTACCGCACGGAAACGCTGAACAACCCAAACCGCGTCGCCTTTGACTTCGCCGGGGCATCGCTGGATGCCGGAGTGAATGTCAATCTGCCGGGTGTCGGCCCCATCATCAAAGCCGTGCGCTCCGGCATCCTGCATGCCCCGCAGACGCAGTTTGGGCGGATTGTAGTAGACTTGTCCCGGCTGGTCGGCTACAGCGTGTCCAGCATTCCCGGCCCTGGTGGCATGACCTATCTGCTCAGCCTGCAAATGCCGCGCACCACGACCGCCTCGGCCCGGCCTTCCAGTGCCAACAGCCTGAGCGGCAAAATCATTGTGGTAGACCCAGGCCACGGCGCGGACGATACCGGCGCGCTGGGGATTGACGGCTCGCGCGAGAAAGACCTGACGCTTGCCATTGGGCGCAAGGTGCGCGACACATTGGTGCAAAACGGGGCCACTGTTTTTATGACCCGCCAGGACGACAGCAAGCCGTCGGTCAATGCGCGCCCGCTGATGGCAATTCAGCACCGCG
>JAABUU010001954.1_pt1 | contig 31535 bp, 36 predicted proteins | sample 5559301 | NCBI WGS metagenome assembly JAABUU01 (sample SAMN10711884, study PRJNA513360) | rock metagenome | isolation source: Antarctica rocks | place: Antarctica: Victoria Land, Richard Nunatak white
GAAAACAGCTTTTCAGAATTTTGACAATTTGAAAACAGTTCTGAGACGGGCTCGTCGAGACAAGTCGATTGACACCACTCTCACTTTCAGCAACACAGTACTCTATTTCGCGGGCACCGGGAATTACGGGAAATCTCGCGTACACGTTCGCGTTACGGCAAAAGAATTACGCGGCACAACACTCCGTGTAGCGGGAGGCACGCGCATCTTGAGAGTTTGCTGATATATCAGTATATATGTACACAGTGTATATACTAGGGCAAAATATATAACAGCACATCGCATCAAGGTGCTAAGTCTCCGGCTGTCCCGCTTGCGCTTCCAAGGGTGCTCCCGGCAAGAAAAGTTTGTCTGGGAATGCGCCAACGTAGGAAAACTCAGGTCAGACCCCCGACTCCTTCATATGCGTTGTCTCGTACAGCGTGGCCTGCTGCTAATAGCCTCATTAGGCGTAGTCCTAGTCAAACTTGACTTCGAGCTCGTATATACAGTAAAGTAAGGTGTCCAGGTGTACCTTTCTAACTATACACTTGGGAGCACATTTAGCTTGACAACCCCGCACTGGTCTGTGTCAGCTGCTTGGGAAGGCTGCAGGGACAAATCTGTTGACCACCTACTTTCGCTCGTTCAGGCAGCAGTGAACAGCTTCTGACTTGTGCTCTTCCAGTGCAGCTGAAACCCCCTCTGAAAACATGGACTTAACAGTCATTCGGCAGCGAATTCTTCCAGCACCACATCTGCAAGAGACAAGGCTGAGGCATTGCTGCTGAGAAGAACGGTTTATGAGTTGAGCAAGAAGGAGTAGCGTGAGCTCATGACTGGAGTCCCGGCAGATGTCAAGAGGCAGATTGGCATGCTGAAGTCAGCAGGTACATGACTCCACTTGTTTGTATCACTCTGATCATCAAGGCATGAATCTTCGACGTCATGGCAAGACATTGTCAGCCTGGTCTGTGGCTTGAGGATTGCTGTGGAATCCTGCGCACACTGACCCTGGATGCATTACTGAATAGTGTCCAAGCAACCTTGACGCAGACTCTCAGCCTTGTCTGTGGCAGGAGGGTTTGCTTTTGGTGATGTTTGGACATACTGAGCCTGGATGCACAGTGTTTGAGCATACTCAATGCACGCTCTCAGCCTCTTCTGTGATTTGAGGGGTTGATGCTGATCTCATAGCATATCTGGGAGGCATTGGCACAGCAGTAGAGCAGGACCAACACAGCCTCTAGGTTTTGTCTGTGGCTTGAGGCAGACCCAGACTGTTTGCATGCTCACAAAGCTTTTGAAGATATTCAATGAGTCTTCTCAGCCTTTTCTGTGGCTTGAGGGTTTGTTGGGCTGTATGAGGTGTGCTGCATCTTTTGCAAAGACGGTCTTGCCCATAGCAGCAATAGCCATGGCTGTGATCAAGCATGGTGTTGTCAGTTGTATATGTTTGCATGGTTTGTACAATCAACTTTCTCTGTCTCAGGGCAATCCTGTAACTATGATGAGTCTGCCTGTGCATTTCTTCTAGCTGAAGCTTGCTTCATCATGTTTGTTTTTGAGTCACATCTTCTCTGCTTCTGTTGATTGGCATGTCTATTTGGGGTCTTATAGTGTACTGATGCCCTGCAGACACTATTGTTGACACATCTACTGAGCAAGAGGTCACTGTCGAGATCGAAGATGGAAGGGAGTATCCAACCATTTTGTCTGGTGGAAGGCTGGATATAGATGCTTTCAAAGACCAACTGGCGCAAGATGGTCTGATATTGACCAGCTGGATGGCAAAATCCCCTATTGTAATCGCGATGGACTGAGTCGTACAGCGTTCACAGCAGCCATTATCAAGGCCAAGACCACCAGACACCCAGGTGAAGCTAGTTCACCTCCTCTTTCTGTACATGCAATTGAGATGCCTTGCAATGCTGTCCAATCTCAGTTGGGCAGTGTCATTGCCTGTGTGCACAACTTATCTTGCAGCATGAGCATTAGTCTATTTCTAGCATGCAGGGTGGAAGTCTATACAAGCATACCCCTCAGCTAAGGATCGTTGGTGGCTTCCCAGCCTTGTACACTAAAATGCAGATTTGGGTCCAGCAAACATCGAGCAAAGCTGGAAGAACAGTACAAGGGGAAGAGTCTTCATTGAAAAGAAAGTTGTGATTAGACCCATCTTCTACATCAGCGTGGAAAGGTGAAGCTTCGTCAACATATGTTCAGTATGCTAAGCGGAGTGCAGTTCTTGATGGACTCTGAGCAGTGTCAGCCTGGTCAGCAAGACTCCCCATACAAGGCAGATGGTCCACATAACTCAACTTGTGAGTTCTTGACGCAGCAGGCGCGTTTTTGCCCAACATGCTGTACATGTTGCGATTTCAGTCGCCACAGTTGCGGTCAATGCCGCGTGTCACTTGACAGCTGCTGGAAAGAGCCGATCATATCTGCCAACCTGATATTGCATGTTTGACAGCCCACCGCTGGAAAGTCTGCTACCCTGATCAGTTGATAGCACAATGTTAATTCTTAACTTTTTCTGAAATAATCCAAAACGGCATGACGATTCTGAAAAGTTTTTCCAATGGATTTTCAGCTTTCTGAAAGTCATAGCTAGTCAGTAGCTACAATTGATCACTTGGCTGTTTTACCCATCATCAAATTCAGCTGAGGGGTCTTTTCAGCATTCAGGATGCACCAATCTGCTCTCAACGTAGCTTCAAGATGTGCCGTTGAAAGATGTATAAAGAGCTGATGTGATCAACACGGTTGTTTAAACAAATTTGAGTCTGCTCAGACAAGTCATTTGTCATGTGTTTCTTTGGATGTCTTGAGCTAATGTGCTTTTCCTTGCATGACACAACTAATAGTTGTGTTGCTTTGTTGTGGTTGTTACCCTTTTGAAATGCTTGTTTTAAACCTGCTTGTTTTAAAAAGTACAATCAACATTAATGCTTTTCTGGCGGAACGACTACCGTGCCGACGATAAATATAGTCTAAATTATATATAAGGTCGCACACCCCCGAAAGACCTTTTTTAAAATAAAACCCCTAGAAACGATTTTATTATTTTTAATAAAGTTTAAAGGTCGGCAGGCCCAGGAGTAAATTTAATGCACTTTATTACAGGTCGGTCGGCTTGGCACTCCACAAAGTTTTGCTTTGACTTCAATAACACTGTGCAGCATGTGCATACACTCAATAGCTTGGACACAGACTTTGGCTTAGGACAAAATTCGGGCAACTTGGGGTCCACCAAACCAAGAACTGTGTCTTTCGTTTGGCCAAAACCAAAGCGCAACAGGCTAGACTGGCTTATCAGGGCTGACATAGCGCAAATCATGATTGATCACTCACAAGCAAATCAAAGGCATGTGCACGTCGATGCCGCAGCGTCCCGAGCGCTCTACAGTAGGCTATAGATCAACTGGCGCTCAAAATTGCATTTCTATTGCCATTATTTTTAAGTATGGTCGGCAGAGGCCTCTTAGTAAATGACTTTTTTTATTGAAGCTTATTTAAGGTCGCACCAAAAAGCAATTAAGTATTAAACGGACCAACTTTATCGTCGGTATGGTATATGCTATACAATGTTCATAAAAATTGACCGCTGGCCAGACCTTTGTCAAAGTGAGCAGATCTCACAACCCTTCCAGAACATTTCTCAAAATTTCAAGGTTCTCATTTCAGACAGCAAAGTTGATGCATTGTATTGTCAGCAACTCGTCTGAAATTGCAGAGAATCCACATCCACTATCTGCATTCCATGTTTGACGTGTGGTACGTCTGCATGACTTTGTGATGTGCAATGTACCTGCATAGTAACAATCTTCCGAGCTGAATCTTCCTACAGTGACCCGCTGTATGCTGTTTCGCAAACAACATTTGACACACAACAATTGCAACAGAAGAAAAGAACGGCTCATCTTCTGATGACAGAAAGCAATCCATGACTAAGACCTGAAAGTGAAAGGTGGCTGGTTAGGGATTTATGGGGAAAGGGCAGTGTGTATGCGCGGCGTGTGTATGCGATCCCGAATGTCTTTGCAAAGATTGATCCCGGTGTTGTGACTTTTCACATGTCCTCAAAACCTAGCATTGACTCTGCTGAAGTCCGCAGTCAGCAGGATCAGGAAGCCCTGGCTATAGTCAGGAAGCTCCTGCATAAACGCTTGAAGGTCGGTTGTGATACAGAAACGTCAGAAACACCCCGCGACTGGAATGCTTGCCTTCAAAACGTGCTCTGAAACTTCAGGCTGTCGTGTTGTAGGTCACTGTAAAGGACGGTCGCGTGCTTATTGGAGAGTTTTTGTGCATAGACAAGCAAGCCAATCTCATATTAGGCAACACGTACCAACAGGTGCAGAGGTACAACTCGCAAAGTGCCCATGCTAGCCATAGTCAGTGCTCAGCAAGTGTTCAACTGAAGTGCAAGTCATTGCAAGTCATTTGCATGAGTATCCTCACATTCCAGCAGCTTTGTGCTTGAAGTCTGGGACAAGAGTCTGCCGAGGTGCTCCTGCCCTGAATGTAGCTCAATGCTGTGCAGTGATAGTGCACCTTTCAAGGAACGACCTATTGGGCAAGTGCTGGTGCCAGCATCCCAGCGCAAGTCATGTCATGTTGAGGTACATATGCAGCATGAAGTTATGAGGGGCTTGCAATCTTACAGCTGAACCCAGCAGACCTTGGCACAGCAAAAGCTGAACACAAGCGCTTTGTCCTTGCAGTGCCAATGTAGTGAATATTTGACAATGTGCAGGTGATGCCAAATGAGCGGGAAGGCCTTGTAAATTTACTACAGGCACAGCAGGATATAATGACATCTGCTTGATGCAAAGAGTTTTTTGCTCCTTTCTTTACGCGATTTAGTGCCTAACAAGGCTTTACAGGCATAACAACCCTTGGTAACGGCATTGGGAAGTAAATGTAATGTTGAGCCAAATTGTACAGCATGCATCAATTTGCTGGTATATGTGCTTGCTGTAACACAGTGTCCACAAGCTGCATCAGCTGTCAACTGCTTGTGTAATGCAACACACAGGGAGATGCAAATCACCAGCAGGATTGTTTCCAGATTGTTTCCAAGCTCGAAGTCAGCATAAGATGTCAATGTTTCCAGTTTCACAGATCAGCAGCACTGCTAGAGTTCAAGCTGTATCTAGCAGATGAGTATGTAGCACAAGGAACAACAGCTGTGAACAGTTGAGGTACAGCCAAAGCAAGGTTGCGAACCCCTTTCATTGACCAACAACAAGTTAGCACTGCGCAAGACGCTCCTCAGACACTCCATTGTATATTATGTAGTATTCAGTGCTTGACAAGATGATTACACGCATCATAACTCTTAACAACGGGGAGGGAACTTATCAGTGCATCAAGCCTAGTTTCACAGCACGCAGTGACTTGCTGGTTTCTGTGCTCTGTATAATACACCATGTGTTGCAACTGCATACACGATGCAGAAACTTTGTTACCAGATAAAGAAATCAGCTGACATATGCCCAGCATGGGCAAGAGCATGCATGTTGCGGCTATTAGGGGAGAATGTCTCATGGCTATACGCCCAGACTCTCTAGAGTGCCTTTTTCAGAAACCCCTGCATTGCACCAAACCCTGCTACACCCCCTAACCTGCCCCACTTCACAGCAATGACTTTGTACATCAGCTTATCAGATGGAAAATCTTTGGCAATCACTGGCAGCAGTAGGCATGCAGCTATGTAGCTTTACACTGCAGGCTCAACATTCTGCATGTGTAGTCCTCACACCCCAAGGCCTGAGTTGGTCAACCCAGAGTTACCAAAAGACAATCGCTGCCTTGCTTTTGCACCTGCCACTGCTTTGTTGGTCAATTCCACAACCTCCTCCTCACTCTGCCTGCAATTTGTCGACTGCAGAGATAGGGGAACTTGCAGTAGGTTGACATTCAGGTTTGCCATCCCCTCTGGGAGGTCCTGCACCACCCAAGGGTGCTTCAGGATCTGTTGCACAGTGATGCGCTTGTCAGGGTCCACCTCCAGCAGCCTTGTGAGAAGGTCTGTACACTCAGCAGTCAGCCCCTGCACACGCATACGCACACATCAGACAACATCCTGACAATCTGCAATTGATAGCATGTCAGAGGTAGCAAATAGCATGTCGCAAGATGTCTCTCACATGCTGCACACTTACGTGATGTAACCAAAAAGCACACCGTGTCCATTTGCAGCATTGCAGAGCTATATACAGCGCATGCTCAGCAGTCCCGCATACACACCGATGCTTGACATTTGCAAATTGCAACAAGGGTATTTATGAACATCACCCTAGGAGACCAACCGAAGCATGAAATTTCAAGCAAGTAACATCACTACACAGGTGCTGACAGGCTTTCTAAGACATTAGCTAGCCAGCAATGCAAGAGGGCATTTGGGTGGTCTATGATGAACAAATGGATGGGGTTAAGTACCTGAGGCTTCTGAAAGTCTGCCTTCAGTATCCTGGGCAGCATCTTCTGCAGCACAGCTTGCGTCTCCAAGCCCTCATCCTCCTTACGCCGGAAGGGGAAGCAGCCAGTGAGCATGCAGTACAGCAGAATGCCACAGGACCAGATGTCTGCCATCTTGCCAGCATACTTGTTGTACAGCAGTACCTCTGGAGCAACATATTCCGGTGTCCCTGCAGCGTGACTCAAAACAGCCGCTGAAGCTATCCTGCTCAACAGGCTTAGCGTGACTGGCATCACAAGCATGTTGTATGTATGTGTTGCATGTTTGGACCAGAGCAAGTAGCACGGCCATGCAATTTTGTTGATGGAATACTCAGGGCCACTATATTGCACACTGTTTGCAACTGAGATCAGGCATGCCTGATCTGTCACCAATGGGGCATGTCAAAATGCAGTGGCCAAAGCACAAGTCTGGTTTCTGCAACTGTATATGACTGTGGACTTACCACACATTGCGAATCTCATTGCAAGTGAGCAACAAGCCAGGACTGCTTGCTTACCGCACATGGTCTTGCTGATGGAGGCGCACAGCTCATCTTTGCTGTACCCAAAGTCACACAGCTTCAGCACTGGTCGCTCTGACAGGTCCATCAGGAGGGTGTTCTCTAGCTTGATGTCTCGGTTGGCAATGCCCATCTGCAGCAGCCAGCAGCCACATGAACAAGCACACAATGCACTGTACAGCAACCCGATAGTACAGCTGTGTGCACAGAACCTGCAGCAATGATGAATCACAAAGCAGATTGCATGAGACCGTGTGCACTCAGGGCCCAGGACAACATAGCATGTGATATGCTGTCTATATAGCAATGTGTCAGTAAGCTCTCTCAAGGCTTATTCAACAGGTGCAAACCTGCATGTGCATAGGCTTGGATGCACATGTGAGCATGTCACCTGATGACAGAAATCAACACCAACAGTCAACTGCTGGAACAGGCGTCTGGCTTCAGACTCCATCAGCGCACGGTCATGGGCTGTGTTGTGACGCTCAATGAAATCTACCAAATCCCCCCCGGGTGCATACTCACTCACAATGGCCAAATGGTCAGGGGTGAGAAAGACCTCCTGAAATTGGATGATGTTTGGGTGCATACAGCATAATCTCTGATTCAGGATTTCTCTCCCTGCTGTCTTGATGCTGCAAGTCAACATTTGCATTGCCATTATGGTCATGCAACAGCGCTCAGCTTAGAAAAACTTGTGTGCAAAAACGCGTTGGTTACATGCATGCTTCTACGGCTCATGAAGCTCACTGTAAAGTGCTGTGTATCTATGGGAATCAGCATGGCAAATGAGTGCAGTGCCTCCACATAGGGAGACTTGAGACAGCCCTGTGGTGCCTGAAACTTCTTCGCGTTTCAAGCTACGTCACGCTCACCTGTTAGAGCCTCTATTGATGAATTTGATGGCAACATCTCGCATCTTCTCCTTATCTTCTGCCAGAAGAACAAATGCTGAGCTGCCAAGTCCAAGCTCAGCAACTTTGGTATATCTAGGGTGATTCTGGAGAGGATCTGGTGTATTATTTGTCTGAAGGACAGATGTGGGCGTGGTCTCGATCTGCGACCCAGTTGTTTCACTGCAGTCACCACGGCTTCTATGAAGGCACAACGCGTACGAAACGGTCTGACCTAATGTGCTGCAGGTCAGCGAGCTGCCTGCGTGCAGCCGTTTATGGCGACTGATAGCATACCCAATGTTGCTGCTGTTCAGCTTGACAAATGAAGCATGTGCTGGACTCGAGAAGCAATTTGATTGCTGCGTTGACGGTTGATGTGTTGGGTGAGTAAGTTCGTCTGCTTGCGGCAAAGTATTCAAGTTGGTGCTGTGCGTCCGGACGCTCTTGGTGCCCGTGCACCATCCAAACGCCATAGCCGGTCGAACTCACAGCCAGGCCCTTCTCGCTGTCACGCCAAACGAACGTGTCTGCGGAAGATCAACCAAGGGCTTGTGCAGAGTTGATCAGGTCCACGGGCGAATGTTGCTCCGAAATTAAAGCCGCATGCGAGTTGATGCACTTCTGCCTGTTAAGATGGAAACTTACAAGACAGGTCCTGATGAAAGAGTTGAAGAGTATCTTGGCAGGAGTCTCCCACCTCTTCCGTTGCAGTCTGAGTAATCTCGCCCAGCTCCCCTCGATTACATACGCCTGCCAAAATTACACCGTAACACAGGTCTACTATTTGGATTCTAGATCTTCTGCTTGCAAGCTTAAGGCGCAGCTCACAGCGGCATTGACGCCGGTTGATCCACAAGCCGTGACTTGCAGCCGGCGTCTTGCCAGAATGTCTGGCTCACAATTTGCACGCATCAACGGTGAGTCATGACGGATAGAGTCATACTGCTCAATCCCTGTGCAACAGGAAAGGCAAGTACATATACACATACACCGAACCCTTCCTGATTTCACGCCCACAAACTTCTTTGCTGAAATGGTCTGTTGTGAACGCCCTGTTGCGTGGTACATGACTTCCTCCCAAGCTTCACACATCTGCTCTTCAAGTGTACGCATGTGGGTGTGCAAACACAAGCTCAATCAATGCACTGGACAGCGCACGACACTATTGACCTGCCCCTCTAACAGCTTACAATCTCTGACTGATTACTGGGCATGAAATTACGAAGACGAACGAGCCTGCATTGATGTTGGTTTTGTAGGCGTTACGGGGTGGCCCTGTACAGACTTGACAGACTCGGTGTCAAAGCTCTGGTTGCCGGTACACTTTCGTCCGTCGTCCATCATGACTATCCAAGTTACAGTCAGCTGCAAGGTGCTCTTGTTTGTGGACATCGGAGATATGATTTGTTATCTCGGCGTACATTTTCTGTGCCGACTGCTGAACGTTTGGAACGCGCGTGCAGGAATCGCCTGGAGTACACCTTGAGATTTCTCTTCCGCCAACTACCTTGGAAAGCTCTGTGCTCAAGCGATTTTGCAAGCAATATAGTCTTTCAGAGCAGGACTGTCTGCTATCATGCAACGGCCAAAGTGTTGACTCGGGAAGGAGGCTGCACAAGGTCTGTCAAAATCAAGTTTTGCCTCTAGTTGGCCTGGTGCTAGCCACACGCGAGCACGTCAGCAAGCATCCATCGTTGGTCTGCAACTGGTTTGTTTGTTGCAGTTCCCAGGCAGTTCCACAGGCACTGTATGCCTCGAAGCCACCTTGAGGCCATCTGCTGCCTTACACATTTGGCAGGCCTACCATCAGGCCAATCTAGCAAATGCCAGTCTCGAGAGTATGGCAGATATTTGGGAGGGTGCTACAGCACAATTTGTCATGGCCTGTAGGAGACAAGCAGGGCAGCCTTCACTTTTGCAGACAGCAGCTGCAATACAGGCAGCCAACCCATTGGCTGTCATGTTTGACAGCAATCGTCTTGGTGCCACGCATGCATTGTATCTGCCAGCAGTGCAAGATGCAGTCAGGCCCTTGTTACAACTCACTCAGGTTCTTCTGAGCCAAAGTGGCTTCTTGCTGTCATGTGATGGTCCCAACCACCAACTTGAATTCCCGCATAGGATCAGCAGCAAAAGTAGCATTGATGAAGCTCCAAAGGGCAAAGATCTAGTTCCTGATCATGTGGCACATCAAGAACGCCGGATTGTGCTGCTACAATGCACGCTGCTACTCCTAAAGCTGGTGTCTTTCCTGTCAGCAGTGGAAGCCAAATCTTCCAGTACAGATGTAGCAGAAGAGGTAATGTGGCGGATCTTAGCAGCTCTGGAGGTTGAGCTATACTCACATGAAGATGCAGAAGCTGACCGCACTGGTCTGCACTCTGGGCCAGCAAGGCACTCAACCTCAGCTTCCTCACAGCATTGGAGCGAGACAGAATGCGATGTCTCTGTTCCCTTGGCAGCATTGCTGTGCACGACCTTGCGTCAGCACATCCTGCAGCCCACCATTCATGCTGACATCTGCTGTCGCCTGATCCAAGCGGTGTTGCTTGAGAGCTCAGATGTGATAAACTCACAAAAGGCGCAGCGTCTTGCTGCCGTTTTCAAGAGCAAAGGTATGAGCTTTTGCTCCACATGCAGTTTCCCTTCTGGTCTTTGCAAGCCGTGCCTTGAGCAATGTAAATGCATAGGTGCCCAAGGTGATCAGATCTGTGCGCAGCAGTGATACGCTCTGTGTGTTTGCAGAGGCTCACACCAACTTTTCATTGTCACAGCTGCATGCTGTGTGCAACCTTGAGACTTGGTTGCTGCTTGATGCTGAATGTGATAGATGGGTCCGCAGGCATCTTGGCTGTGGCTCTTGCGGGCTTGAAATACAGTGGGGCAAGAAAAAAGGACAAGGCTATGAACTTGGTCTTGTTGCTGCGGTGCTTGGTGTCATCCCGGTTCTTACTCGGCATCGACAAAGCAGAAAATATTATCACCTTGCTGCGCATGCAAGGGCTCATGAGGATTTCTGGCCTTCTGTGTCCTGTGTTAGGCCCTACAGCGGCCTCTGCAGATGACATGCAAGAAGGTGTGCTGCCATTGGTCTTCTCGGGGTCACTTTGTACTGATGAAGACACACAACATGCTACTGTGGTATGGAATGCAAATCATGAAGTGTGCCATCACAGTTCGTTGCACACAGTTTGTCTAGAAACTTTTGGAGTCACAAGGCCTGTGCATGCAGACTGCTTGAGTGCAAACCTGAAGATGTGTTTGGGCACAATGTCAGGCTGCCCATTCCATGACTGATATATCAATGTTCACTACTCTGATGATGCTTGCAGCTTTGAAGCTGTACGAAGCCGCCAGCATCGTCATCGAGAGTGATGACCCAGAGCTGCTGCCCCAGATGCAGTTCATGTCTCAGGTTGCACAGCTTCTGGCCGTTTTGGTCAAAGCTTCTGCTGCTCAGGGCCTAGACCATGACTACTCCTCAAACTCGCTTGCTCAGGTTGGAGCCACGCTGGACAAGCACAGCCAAGATGCAGACATCAGAGCTCCTGAGAACACTCATGCAAGAAGATGGTCAAGTATGTCTGAAGGATCTGTCAGTCCAAGCATGACGCCAGAAGCTTGGGCCACCCCCACAGCTGCAGCGTGGCTGGAGAAGTCAACGATAGCGCTGAAAGCTCTGTCCACTCTGCGCTGGCTGAACAAGCCTGAGCAGCTGCAGAAGCTTGCAGAGGAGTCCCCAAAGTGCCTTCCCAGCACGGCTCAGAGTCTCCAAGTCAGCACAGCTGCCTATCAAGCAGTAGGAGAATCAGTGTTGCAGCTGCTGCACTGTTGCCTGGCAGGTCAGCATACTGCACACTCAGCACCTTTGGAACAGGCAGCCATGAATGTGTCCATGATGTCTTGCCTGAGCTGGTGATAGATGTGACCTTGCAGATGCCCTCTTGCTTGCCCATAGCAGTATGTCACAACCTCCAAGTTGTCACATCAAAGCTGAGAAGACACATGCCTTCAATCATGCATGCCGCTTCATTGCATATCGCGTCAAGATGATGGCATTTGTCAATGTAAGAGGCCTGCTTCTTCATGTGCTTATTTGGCCAGGCAACAATCTTGTTGCAGGTCATTTACTGGATCCAAATCTGGATGTGAGGGCAATCATAGGCAGGGGCCTTCACTCTCTCATTCTTTGCTGGTCGTTTCGAGGGGAAACGACAGAGGGCCTCACTGCAAGCATCTTGGCCCCAATGCTCCAACGTCTTGCACTTGATCATGAGGAGCTGTTAGCTGCCGAGCATGTTGTGTTTGAAGCCAATGAAAATGTGTTAAAGCTGGCGCATGCAGCACGCGTCTGGAAGCTCATCGCCGGTAAGATGGAGTCATTTCTTGATGTTCCATGGTCTTCTTGTTTGATTGTCTGCAGTGGCCTGACTGCAGATCAGTGATCAGCAACTGCGTTTGTGCTCATTGTTTGAAACAAAGTGGCATGAAGCTATCGGTACGAAGCTGCCTGCCTTGCAGTAAGTGAGCAGTATGCTCAGCGGGATTGTGAGACACTGTAATAATTAACATCCAAATGCGGTCACATCACGGCTGTCAGGACTTTGTTGTCTGTTAATGAAGAGAATGCTAGCATGATATTGGCTCTTCTTGCATATACAGACTGTCTGTGCCAATTGCAGAAAGCGTTGGAAGCAATGCATTGAGGCCACTGGTGCCATTGGTGGAGGTGTGGGCAGTGGCAGCCTTGCACGCCATCGTCTCACACAAAGCTTACTGTCAGGAGCTGCTAGAGTGCGACTTGATTTCTGTCCACACCATACTGGATGGTGTGCACATCCAGGAGGTGTTGTCTGCCTTGGAGCCTTGTGCGCAGCTCACCTTTGGAGCTTGCTTGGCATGCCTGGCCACCCGACATTGGGATCTGGCTGCTCAACAAGCTGCCATGCTGGTTCTTATGCCTGAAAACACATTGATCATGATATGCAGCCGCATCCAAGAAGCTGTCCTGGTGGGGTTCCTCTTCATCCATCTTGTGTCATCCCTGCCCAATGCATTCCTGTTTGTGCTCTGCGGAATGCATTTTTGCAAGTGCTGTGTTGTTGATGGTCCAGTGCAAGTCAAAGGGCTTGAGCTGTCCGTGTGTGCTGTCGGCTTTCCTCAAGCTGGGTTTTGTTCGTGCATACTCCGCTGAATTGATTTGCTCAGCTGTGAGTGCTTTCACACGTGGTGCCATTGGCGTTTTGCCTCCCTTCTTGGCGATAACAATGACAATGATGATAACAACAACAGCAACAACAAATATAGAAGTAGTGGTAACAACAGTGATAGTAATCTTAGTAAGCATACAAATATTAGTGATGATAACAGGTCGTTTCATATTAACAATACTGGTCATTTAATGACTCAGAATAACAACAACAGTATTGATAACAATGTAACAGTATTGAAAGAAACTACAGCATTGACAACAACAGCGACAACAACAATAATATTACTAATAATACTAATAACAATAATAATAGCCCACCAATGTGTTCCTGTGTATGCATGCAGGCACCACTGCCATGGCCTGAGTCTAAATGCATCAGCCTGGCTCGAGTGCTACAGCGAATGGCACATTTGCTCAAGCAGCAGCCATTGGACAATATCTCATTGCAAGAGGTGAGCACCATTCCTCGACGCTCTGATGTAATGTGACGACTGCTACCAGGGAGATTTGATAAGTCAATGTCAAAGGACAGCAGGCATATTTGTAAAGTGCTGTTCTGGGAATTGTACTGCTTTAAAACCGTGCAGACGCTTGTGCTGAGCTTCTGATGGCTCTGCTATTGATTTACGCCCTGTGGGACTTAGCTTGTTTTGCACCAAACATTGCACTGAACTGTTTGTGGATTGTCAGGAGCAGACTGGTTGCTTCACTTGGTTGACCCTGGAAACTTTGTGTGTGTGTGTGAGTGACCGTAAGCTGACTACACCGTGAGAATGCTGAATACTGTCACACTTGAGTGGCATGAAAGTGCAGGATTTTCAGCATGTTGTGGGGATGAATCTTGTCAAGCTTTGGGATGCATCAGACCAGCGGGGACTGAAGCTGCAGCTGGTGCTGGGGGGCCTACTGTTCACACAGCTGGCAGAACGTCACTCCTTTGACTGCACTGGCAATGCTACCAAGGTCACGCCGCTCACTTCAAGCATTCCTTCCTGCCCTTGTGTGTGAAGCCCAGCCTGAGATGCCTGTTGGGCCTTCTACCATTACCTCTTGCCGTCACTATCTGCAGACACTTCCCACCTTTGAGGTCCTGGTCCTGCTGCTTAGACAACAACCTGAGATGCCCTTGTGAGCCTTTCGACTGTTAGCTTTGGCAGTGAATGGCTACACTCAGGCCTCCACATTGAGAGGTCCCACCTGCACCTCAGTGTGTCAAACCTCTGTCTTGCTGTATAGGAACAAGGCCAGGAGCTCCTCAAGCTGATGGCTGTAGCTGCTGCCCAAGATGCCTTTCCACATTGGCACAGTGCCACCACATCAGCTGCCCTAACAGCTCAAACAGCTTCCACGGCAGCTCCCACTTTAGCTTCCGCCTCAGCCTTGGCCTCAGCCTCAGCTTCAGCCTCAGCATCAGCTTGTGGCTTGCCATCTGCCTCAGCTTCCCCCACAGCTTCAGACCCACCTGCAAAGGCAGCTGCGGCATCGTCATCCCCAGCATCACCCGGGGAAGCAAATCGGGCCTCAGCTTCTGCTGCCAGGTCACCATCATGGCTGCCTTCACTTTTGGGGACTGCAGCTGATGCTGCCTCAGAGTCAGAGACAAATCCAGAGTCCGCCACAATTGATGAGCCTGGTTTCCCTGAAGTTGGGCTGATGGATGTTGCTCCACAGGTGGTTCAGACACTGATGCTACAGTGTCTCCTGCCGTGCCTGACTCCAGACCATGACTTTGAGCAGCTGGTGTACGCGCCCTGGATGCGCTGTTTTGTGCTGAGCATGGAGAAGTTTATCAGCAGCAGCAAAGAAAAAGCGTTAGCACCCAACATGCAGCCTCACATTGAGCTGGCAGGTGAAACCTGCTTCTTTCACTTTCCATCCTACATGCCTTGCAGAGTATGGCCTAACCCAGCACGTTTCCGAAGAGATCATCTTGCAGAGCTGCGCATGCATTGTCAACGTCCAGCGGTGTCATTCGTGCCATCAATAGATACTGAAAAGCGGTTTTTTCCAGGACATGTCAATGCACTGATGCAGGTATTGCTATGCACCAGCAGGGATGCTACCCAGAGAAATACATGCTACTTTTACAACAAGAACGCACAGGAAAAGACGAGTACACCATTACTAGTTACCAGCTACCAGTCACCAGTTACAAATTACCAGCTACCAGTCACCATTCACATAGGCGCTGACAGCACTTCCTGATGTTTGTTCTGCAGCTCGCATGCGCCCAGACCCTAAGTTGCCTGCTTTCAGCATGGAAGCGCCCCTCAGGGTAGCTCAAGCCCTTCTGCAGTCCCTGGCAGTGCTGCTGCCCGTCCTGCTCAGAACCCACCGGCACCCCAAGACGCTCCAAACAGCAGATCTGGCAAGTGATGCTGACAGGACTGCTCAGCGGCAGATGGTCCAGCATCTAATGGCCTCAAACTCTCAAAGACTGCCTGCTGCTTTCAAGGAGCAGCGTGGTGCGCTGCGCCGTAAGAACAGTGGGCGGCCTGAGCCTGCAGGACTCCCTCTGCAGCTGAAGCTCGACCAGGCTAGCGTCAGGGACCTCATAGGTGACTGCTGTGAAATCAGCCTGAAAGCCTTTGCAGGCTACATTTGAATGACACTAGCATCAAGGATCTGGTAGGTGAGTCTGTTGCTGTGGGCTGTATTGTGGAAGTGCTTGCATCAGCTGGGCGAGGAATTCAGGAACTCTCTCTCTGGTATGTACATTTGCAACGTCTTGTTAGCCCCCATCTGTTTGGACTCGTGCTCAAGGACCAACCCATATATAGTTTTGGGTTCATGCTGAGAGGGGAGTCCACCGATCTGAACCAATGCTGAAAGCGAAAGCCATGAGCAACCTGTTGTGCTGCAGCTTGTGCAAGTGCGTAAGCAGCTCATGCTGATATGCATGGGTATGCATTTGGCAGCTCCTGCCATAGTTGTGCAGACTGCATGGTATTGTGTGTGCACAGATGCTTGTACAGTAGTATCATTGTGCCAAAGCAATGCTGGCTGCTGCTATGCACCGTTTTGTGATGCTGGATTTTGGCTGCTTCCTGTTATTTAAACACCTTCAATGCAAATGCCAACACAGGGCCCCACACAGGGCCCGACTCAACTTCATTTCATTTAATACCTTACAGTCTGGGGTGTGGAGCCAGTTGTGACTCATCAGACATCCTGGCTTGAAAGCACAGGTGTAAACCTCAATTGTATGTACCAGTCCTGAGAGAGAGGAAGACACTTGGTGACTGACGGAATGAATTGAATCCCTACACAATGGTGTTGCAGAGCTGATAGTGCGCTACATTACATACATGAACAAGCAGCGCGGCTGGGAAGATACGCTTGCAGAAGCACGGTTCATCAATGATAGCAGGGCAAAGGTGCAGCTGCAGCACGCTATTCAAGGAATCGGCCAAGCCAAGGGACTTCCTAAGAAGACTCTTGATGCCATCGACGAAATCTTTCATAAAATGCCGGTGAGTTGCATTCGCACAAATGAAACGCGAGTCTCAGGGCTGAGCAGCCATAAGAGCTGCTTTCCACTTTGTCACCGAAGACTGCCTGATAGATGCGCTGACAGTCAATGAGTTCCCCTGGGCAGCCCGGTATAATATTTGGCTTCTCAATAAATTGATGCCGAAAGGTGTAGTATTTTCTTTTCTTTTCTCAATGAGTTCTGTCAACTGCAGCATGAAGCAGCTGTGGTGTCGACCATGATAGCGCCTTCTGCAGCAGTCAATCCTGTGCAACCAGTCTCAGACCATGTCCATTTTCATGCATGTCAGTCATGACAGTACACACGTTCTGAACTAGACTCCGCATTGCAAAGGTGCTGTTCAGCTCAAACCCAACAAGGATGTACTGCTGTAGGGTGTTACTCTTGACCGTGCTGCAGCAGCAGCTGCTGCGCTGGTGGCAAAAGAGCAGGCGGCTTCCAAAGCAGCTGCCAAGAAGGCCAAGAAGCAGAGACAGAAGATGAAGGCCAAGGAGCAGGCCCAGCCAGAGGCAGCTGCTTCTGCTGCAGAGTCCCATGATGCTTGCATCCCATCAGATGAAGCTCAGCCATTGTCAGCAGAATCCTCTCAGCTCAGCGTGGACCTGTCTGAGCCTTCTTCATCAGCTGGTCAGCATCTCGCCGAGGATCTCCGAGCGCAGAATCTTGACCAAGAGCAGCAGCAGCTTGATGAAGCTAAGGGCACCAGCTCGTCTGTCTCTGCGTTTCTGGGTGATGCTGCAGCAAGAGAGAGTGATGCCAAGGATGTGTCGGTAGACTTGAGAGCCATGCATCTGCCGTCCTGTGAAGAAGCTGTTGTTGAGGGTCAAACAGATGCTGACTTTCTGCAGCGACTCTTCTGCTGTCCACTCACAAAGGTAAGCCATAGTATTGCCATCCTCTGAACAAGCTGTTGGTGAGGGTCAAACAGATGCTGACTTTCTGCAGCAACTCTTCTGCTGTCCACTCACAAAGGTAAGCCATAGTATTGCTGTTCATGGTGAACACGCATTCATCTGTAGTGTCAGCCTTGCAGCAGCAAATACAATGCTCTGGTAAATGCCTGTTAGATCGGAGTCAAGTTTTACCAGATCAAGCTCAGGCACTGCTTGATTGCCATCTTGTATGGCCCTCAGGCTCAACCCACTGGGCAGCCCCCTGCAGCAATGCAAGCAGCAATTATCTGGTGTTTGTCTAGCAAGTACTCAACGATGTGGTGTTGGTTCAGCAAGTCACTCAATGTTACAGTGTTTGCTTAGCAAGTCCTCAGTGATCTGGTGTTTGTGTAGCAATGAATGTTGTGGTGCTTGGTGTGCAGGCCACCATGGTGGACCCAACCATTGCTGCAGACGGTCACACCTACGAGAGAAGTGCCATCCAGGATTGGCTGACTCACAGCCACATGTCTCCAGTCACTGGTCAGCCTTTGTCCCATACTCGCTTGGTGTCTAATCAAGCTGCTAGGCTGGCCATTGCCAGCCAGCTTGGTCGAGTCCGGTGAAACCAATTTGATCAGCTGGCATGAGGGCAAGCCAAGGGCTCTTTGGGGGCAGGTGTGATGCTGCCCTCTGGTCAGGACATTTGTGTCTGAATGTTCAGATGACATGTCTGAAGGCTGTTTCAACCATGAAGCCTTTCATGCTTTGCTTGGCGATACCATGCTTTGCTTGGGGATACCATGCTTTCTTGTCAGCATAATGTCATATTTTGATGGCAGAAGACAATGAATTGCTGCAAATGCAATGATTGCATACCTGCAGAGACAGCTTCTGCTTCACATGGTATCAGCAATGCATGGTATGTGTGCTTGTGCCAGGTACTTGTTGCTCAAGGCACTGAATGTACTATTTGCCTGATGGTGGTCACAAGAAGCTGGTCCTGGTTGATGCTCAGGGGTTCATTGATGGCATAGGGCCCTGGAGGGTTGCCCCCAAGTTCCTCATCAACCTGCTGGTCCAGGTCAGCCACCAGAAATGACACCAGCACATTAACCAGCATGTATTGTTTGGCCTGCCAGTGTGAGAAACAGTAGGAGGTCTTATACAGACACCAACAAACTCTCAAGGACGTCAGACTATATTACCCATGTGATCCTAACCCTGCATGACAGACAATACTGACGAACGCCGAAGTTGACAGCCTCGGCTTCCCAATGGCTGGCGTGAGGACGGCCGCTTCCCTCCCTTTGCAGAGCATGTGCATGTGCTCAGGATGCAGTTTGGCATGAATGGCTGTTCATATTCTGATAGACAGAAGAGAGTAAAGCTGTATGAGAGACCAACGTCTTTCCTGTATGTGTGTGTGAGCATGTCATGCATGGCGTGGTTTTGCATGTATTGGTCATCTACCCTCATGCTGTTGTGATGCCATGCAGGTGCTGAAGACCACTGCAATCAGACAGTCTTGGCCTATGAGGACAAAGCCATTGCCACAGATGATGCCTTCTTGGTCGTCTGCGTACCTACCTGTCAGGTAACAACACGCGTTGCACAACCATGTTTGTAGGCAGTGTCATGCAGCTCCCAAAGAGGGTACCAAAAAATGCAGGATTGTGATGCGTACCAAATGACCACCTGTGATGTGATGCGCTGTCAGAAGCGTACAGTTGGCCGCTCAGACAGCGATGTTCACATAAATGGCACCCTTTCTGATCAGACTACGTATTGATGCAGGCTGGTCAGAGGTCAACGTTCATACAGAGCGGGGGTTACTCAGCAAGCGCATCCCATTGGTGCAACAGGAGTGTTTGTTTGTGTGGGGTCGCAATCATAAGATACTGAAGCCCAAGTATGCTGAGCAGTTCAGCCAAGTTCTACCAAAGTCTAGCTTGTCTGGGTAGAGAACTGTGGACCCTGAGAGCAGCCTCAGGCAGTACCCGATTGCATAGTGACTTTGCCTTGACTGCCATAGCAGAGGTCCCAAGTATCATGACTGATAAGTCGTTATTCACTACGCTGATGACCTTTAGAAGACCATCAGCTGCACACCTTCTTGCATATCATCTGCGGACCTGTAGGGCTTAACACGGGAGGCCAGAAACCTTCCTGAGCCCTTGCATGCGCAGCAAAGTAGTGATGATTTCTGCTGCGTCAACCATGGGTAGAGAATTGGATGACACCAAGCACCGCTACATTAAGCACCGCAACACCAGGCACCGCAACACCAGGCACCGCAACACCAGCAGCAACTTCACAGCCTTGTCCTTTTTTCTTTCCCCATTGTACCAAGCCAGCAAGAGCTACAGTCAAGACGCCTGCAAAATCTGGTCAGATCAGAATGAAACAGCATGTAAGCCTCGAGGTTACAAACAGCATACAGCTGTGATGACCACAACACAGTGTGAGGCTGTGCAAACACACAGAGTACACACATTGATGTGCACAAATTTGATTACCTGAGGACACTGTACACTTACAATGCTCAAGGCACGGCTTGCAAAGACCAGAAAGGACAATGCATGTACAGCAAAGGTGCATACATTACTGTTGAAAATGGCAGCTGACAGGTTGGCTGCCTGCATTGCAACTGCAGTCTACAAAAGCGAGGGCTGCCCTGCAGTGGCCCAACAACTAGCTGTTGGGGGTTTTTGGTGGCAGATCAAAAGTCTCATGAAGCTGTGACTGCTCTAGATAGTTGCTCTAACTTGCATTGATGACGGGCACAAAAAAGGCTTGTCACAATCAAAATATAAATAGAGACTGAGCTCAGCACTGCAAAAATAGCACCACTGCAAATATACATGGCATGAACACTCAAATACTGCAACCTCAGTAGCTGCTTGGGACCTGCTCTGCTTTAGCAGTCAATGCAAAGTCAACTATGCAATCAGCTAGCGCCTGAGGCTGCTCTAAGTGGGGACAATGTCCACAGTTCTCTACCCAGACAAGCTTAGACTTTGGTAGCACTTGGCTGAACTGCTCAGCATATTCAGGCTTCAGTATCTTATCATTGCGACCCCACACAACCAAACATTCCTGTTGCACCAATGGGATGTGCTTGCTGAGAGAGTAACCCCCGCTCTGTATGAAAGCAATGTTGGCTTCTGACCAGCCTGCATTGACATATGCTCTAATGTAAGATAGTCAACGTTAACGCTGCTGGCAGACAAGCCAACTGTACACTTCTGACAGCATATCACAGATGATTGCTTTGTACGCATCACACCAATGCATCTTTTGGTAGTCTTTAGGTGCCAGGCAGCTGCATGACATACACTCACAAACATGAAAGTGCAGAACATGCGGATACCTGACAGGTAGGTATGCAGACGTCCTATCAACAAGGCATCATCTGTGGCAAGGGCTTTGTCCTTGTAGGCCAAGTCACCAGCATACTTTCTGATTGCAGTAGACTTCAGCACCTGCATGGCATCACAACAGCATGAAGCTGATGACCAAAACATGCATGGGCATAGTATGCATGACATGCACATACACATACACAAAAGACATGGATGTCTTATTTGGCTTTGCTCTCTGCTGTCTATCACAATCTCAAAAGTCATCCACGCCATACTGCCTTTTGAGCAGATGTGCGAGCTCTGCAAGGAGAAACTTATGCTGAAGGTCAACATGCTGGTGGCTGACCTGTACAAGCAGGTTGATGAGGAGCTTGGGGGCAACCCTCCAGGGCCCTAAGCCATCAATGAACCCCTGGGCGTCAACCAGGACCAGCTTCTTGACTGCCTGAGGATACTCCAAGGCAAAGTCCATGGCAATGGCGCCGCCCAAGCTGGTGCCAACAACAATCATGGGCCTCTTAATCTGCACTGCATATACAAGCCAGAAGTGTGCATTGTTGATATAGTCATGATTGGCCTCTTGTACAAGGCATACCCCAATGGTTGCCAGTTCAAATCTACATTCCTGCCAAGGCTGAGGCCCTACCCCATGAGGGGACATCGGCTCTTGAAGAAGTGTACATGCGTGTATGACACATCACTGTTCAATAATAGTAGTACCTGAAGGAGCCAAAGGCTGAGATTGATTGTGCTGTGCAACCAGCATGAAAAAGGTTGCGCTGTGTGAATATTCCCCAGCATGATATGGCCTATGCGCCAAGTTTGGGCCACAGGAAAATGCAGGAGTTTGTGAGCAGGCTCTGACACCAAGTCAAGTTCTGACACCGTGTCAAATGCACTGACAATCAGCAAGGCTGCTTCACAGACAGCAATCCTGTGGAAGACACTACTCAAAGCTGGTCTGCAGAGACTGCCTGCCATGATGTGCTTGTCCCTCAAGGTGAACCAAGCAAGTGAACCAAGCTTCAAGCACAAATTGACAGCATGTGCTGACCTTTACCTTCTCTTTCCAGAACGCATACAAGTGATCACGCTTCTGCTTTGGGCCTAGCTTCATGTTGCGCTGGCTGGCAGCTCCACTGTCACTGAAGCCCCAGCCAACCAGATCTACAGCCCAAGCCTCCAAGCTTCTCTCTAGAACGGGTAGCAAGCGTCGAAACTCCAGGCTAGAACTGTCAAAGCCGTGAAGCAGTAAGACAGGTGCTTGGTCCTGGTGCTGGCTACCATATTCTGCACATGCGCACTCAATAACAATTTGCGAGGCAACATGCAGAACTGGATCTGAACGGCGTGAAGAATGCACACTTGTCCGGCGTACCTGAAGGGCCTAGATATGCTGTCTCAACAGGGCATGTCAGTGAAGCAGCATCAATGGTGCTACGCTGCATGCGCGACATGAAGTCAAGAGCAGCCTTCTCTTTGACTTCTTGAGCTTGTTTTGGGAAAAAATCTGGGTGAGAAGTTGTCTGCAGTAACACAGCGTCTTGCAGGCTGTTGACTCACGGGTCGCTTACACGGTCAGGATCGTCCAAGCATACCTCAGGGAGCCGCGAAGGGACTTGGGAGTGGCAAGTGAATGCAACAGGCTTGTTCCGCAAGCTAAGCTTGGTGGCGTCCTTCAGCTGCCTTGCACCTATTGGTCGTGCGGCGCACCGGCAGTGTCCCATTGCAGTGAACTGCTGACTTTGCATCTTCCTGGGGATGGCGCAGCGGTCAGTTTGCCTCTACGTGATACACGACCACGTAACTCAGGTGTGCAAGGGCTAAATCACGCTCTCAGTCGCAGTAACTGGTCACGGTAACTTTTGTCATGTCAAAGTCTTCGCCGAAGACACATACATCAAAGAGAGAGACACGACAACGCTTGGGCAAGCCAGAGTATTTTCTACGCACAAAGAGAGAGAGAGAGAGAGAGAACTGTTTTACATCCAGAGAGAATTTGACCCAAGACGAATGAGACATACGAGACCAATGTCGGTTCGCGTGTCAATCGACATTCTGTCGAGGGTCATGTCGTGAAGACAGACCGCCGGAATAGGAGACTGCTCGAGCCTAGTGCATTGGCAATCTTAATGCTGCATAGCGTTTGCCTGAGTCGTAGTATGCATCGCAGCTGTTGCTGGGACTAAGACCCATCATCAAGGTGGCATGCTGATTGTGGTAGCCCTCTGCTTGTGCTGACACCGTCGATTTCAGCTCAGACTGTACTTTCTACAAGTTCCCTTGCCAGTTGTGTCAACGACGGCACGGTGAGTGCATTTAGCTGGTTTGCTGCCATACACTCAACGCCGCGACACGCAACTCACAGTTCTGTGTATTGCTTGGTAGAGCTCGACGGCTACGCTTACTTGCTCGGAGAAGCTCGTTGTCAATCTAGTGATCGCTGCCGGCTCAAACCTGGTGACTGAATCCCTGGACTTCACCATACCTTGCATTGACAGGTGAGGACGTCTTCATGCTCTGCGATTATCCTGTGCACTTGGTGGCAATTCATGCTTCACAAAACAAGGGAACCAGTGTAAGCACATGGAGGGTGATCCGCAGTTCTGATGGCGTGTGCCCCTGCACCTGTGATTACACCACAGACGCCAGCTGCAGCTGCCGTGACTTGGCGCAATCAATCAATGTCACCCTAACCAAGAGCGCTGTTATGGCCACGTACCCACTGACATATGTACAGTCCTTCAACAGCAAGCCATACGAGCAGGTCATCATGGTTGGCGGGAACTATCCCATCTCTTCATGTGATGCTGGAGGGAACAGCGCTTCCCCAACCTGTGGCTGGGCCACTGACATCAATGGCAATGACATTGTGTAAGCACATGCAGTGCATCGTGTCATGTGATGCTTACACTGACTGATCATTGTTTAGCACATCAGCTGCTCGTGATTTGGGACGGAATTGTGGTGCATCGTGTCATGTGGCGCTTGCAGTAGCTGATCCACCATGTAGCACATCAGCTGATCATGACCTGGTGCTGAAGCTGCATCACAAGCAGGAAGCTGCAAGATGTTCAAGGTGCATTGCATGCTGTGCAGATGACAGTTTTGCTTGCATACATGGTTGACCAGCTCTTTCTTTTGTGTGCAACAGGAACAGCCAAGGCTTCTGCTGTCAGTGCTCGCTGTCTGCTGTCTATGACTCATCCATTGGTGGTGATGATACCACGACCACGCGAGGCAATCTGAACTGCGACTTGTTTGCAAATGGACTCTTCCTCAGTGGAATACCTGGCTCAGCTCATTGCATGCGTTATGCAAACTTGTACTACGCAGTAAGTTCAGCAGTGCATGCCAACATCAACGCATGCATGTAGTGAATGCATCCCATATCTGTCCGTGACTCTCCGTTGCCATTCGAAACTGCACTGCCGTGATGCATAGGCACAACTTGGGTACAACACTCTTGCTATCACACGCAACATCACAAGCAGCAGACAACGCACACAACACAAACGCTGACCCGCATGTTGCCTGATGATGTGGATGAGTGATGCAGGGATATCAGTTGGGCTCATCACAGCTGGACTTTGCCATTGAAATCACCATCACCAGCACCACAAATGCTTCCAATGCTGCCACAGTTACAGAATCCTTGCAGCTTGACCCTAGCGACCCTTTTGTTCTAGACAACGCTAATCTTGTGAGCGCCGAGCTGCTCGGAGATCTGCTCACGTACACCGCATTACCGGTATTTACGGACACTTACCTCATGATTCCCAGCCCTACAGGTGCACTGAGGACTGACTGTTGATGTGTTACATTGCTTCCTAATGTCACTTGTTGTGCTGAAATAGCCCTCTGTCGCGCACATGAGCTGCATTTCTGCATAACATACGTTTGAGTGGACAAATATAGCCATCTGGCGTTATCTGCAAATGTGATGCTAGCTTTGTGTTAGTTGTGTTTGTATAAGATTGCAGTGGATCGCAGGTGCTGGAGCTCAGATTGCCTTGACCACAAACCTTTCAAGGTGGATGCTGGTGCCCTCTAGCATGGTCAATCTGGATGGCAGCCAGTGCAATATGGTTGGCACCGGCTACACTGCTTTTGCCAATCAAGCGGTATGTCACAAGCCATTCTACTTCATTGTGATTGTGTTGGCATATCTGTGCAGGTTTTTTTGCTGTTCAAGCGGTAGGCCACAGGCCGTTGCTCTTCATTGTCTTTCAATTGTCACAGCTATGTATTTAGGGCTGAGGTCAAACTCACCCCTAAGCCCTAAGAATAGTCAGTGTATTTTTCATGAATGGCAATTTTGGCTAGAGGGATTTGTCAGGCATAGGCATGGCCTTGCAGAAAAAACGGTGATGGTGTTCTGTTTTTTCACCTGACTATCAATGCAAGTTTGTAAAAGCATGCCTCATTGACTCTCAGGTTGAGCATGGGTGTTAAGTGCACCCAGGCTGCTCTGGCTTCATTGATATGAAGAGCTTGCAGTTTGAACTACATAAACTCTATTTCCCATGCCATTACACTCCAAAATGGCTTCATTGGTATAAAGAGCTTGCAGTTTCAAGCACATAAACTTTGCTTTCTATGCCATTATTCTCCAAAAATGACAGTGTTTTGCTCTCCTGAATGCATTAGTTAAGTGCCCGCTGCTCAGGAGACACAGGGAGCGACATGCCTGTGTGCATGGGGCATCTCTTTCCTTCCCTCTTTTGCTTTTGGTGTCCTTTCCTGTGCAACCAATCAACTTTGGGGTCTCCTTTTCACCTGCACTTGCTGTTACAGTTGTGCATGTCTGAATGGCAAATGTGGCATCCAGTGCGTCATGCCTTATGCTATGACTTGTGCGGACCAAGGCTTTCCTCACTACAAACAAGTGTTCCCTTGTCAGAGTACATCACGTGAATACCCAGCGGGATGCAAAGCCAAACACAACAGCTGTGGGCGCGTGTGCGTGTGTGTGTGTGTGCAGAACGCATGTTACCAGCTGCCTGGAACCTGCTTAGCCAATCAGCTGGATGATCTAACTGTGGCAGATCTAGCCAGGGCGGCTGCAGGCACTACCCCCCTGTATCTGGTGGGCCGCTATGGGGGCGGCATATCAGGCTCCACCCAGGTAGAGCTTGTCTTGCCTGCTAGATGGCTTCTGACTGTGATCTGAGATTTTGCTGGAGTTGTGAGTGCAAGAGGCCTTGTCAGACCAAGTTGCAAAGCCTGCTCAACTCTTCAAGCACAACCTGATGTTGATGTGACGCTCCTATATGTGCTTAATTGTGTGTGATGAGGCTCTGCACAGAATTGCCTGCAATTTTTCCTTTCCAAGTCTTGACGCAACCTACCTAAGCAGGACCTTGCAATGCTATCAGCATACAACCAGTGACAAGTGCAAGATTAACAGGATTCCAATTGTATTTGCGCTGTAAAGTCTTTCACAACCCCCCCTCCCCTCCCTAAAAGTTTGCTGTAAGAGCTAGTTGTGATAGCCTTGACAGCATGGCTTGTGTGTGTGTGTGTGCATAGGCCTTTAGGAAAGTGGCAAATGGGCCACTGTGGTTTGGGCTGCCCATCACCAGCATATCCAACAGCGAGGTGGTGCTGAATGTGAATGCTGCCTCCTTGCAGCTGGTAGTCAACGCCAGCCCTGGCAAGATCATGTTTGGCCAGGTATGCTGTTTCTGGGCACACCCTGTGTGTGTCTGGGGGTTTTGGTGTTTTTTTTTGTGTATAGCTTGCTCCTCTGCTTCTTTGTTCCGATCTTTGGCAGACAAAACACGAGTGAGCGAGAGATAAATAGAGACAAGTTAGTAGTAACAAAAAATACTTTGCTGCTGGTTCCCGTAGATGCATGCATGTGTGCACAGGGCAATGTGCCTGGCTCTGGGCTGCCGCCTTAGCAGGCACACATGATGGATGCCAAAACGCTTTTCAATGTTATTATTTTTTGCAATGTGCATGGCGTGGGCATGCAGGAGAAGACTGTGCAGGAACATATCTTAAGGTACAGGGTTTGAGGTTTATAATCTGGAGATGGATGAAACAGCTTGTCCTCTCACTTGTCATGTCGTGCCCTCTTTCAATCGCCCTCCTTTCCTTTGTCATAAACTGTGGCGCAAAACCAATACGGCAACATCACAGAGGAGCCAGCGGAGCCACACTTGGCGCCTATCTCAGCATCAGACCATGCTCATGAAAAGAAACAAAAAAGAAAAAAGATTTCTACACCCAAAAAAGCGGCGTGGCGTAGTATTTTGGGACACCCAAGAAGGCCTCCCGCCGACCGGAGTCACCCCCTGTCATGCTTATATCTCTTTTTTGAAACTCTTGTTTTTACAGTGCCTCAAAGCACGACTAAAACAGCTGATGTTGTGGTGACAGGTGTGCCAGTATGGGAATGCAACCTGTGGCAGCTTTGAGGCTCTGACACAGCAAGGTTATCTCATCACAGACATTGCCAATACTGGCTATGTCAATGCTTCCTATACGGTCACGGTATGCTCCGTATACGGTCACAGTACGCTGAAGATGACTGATCAATCGCAAAACAGGACTTCATCACTGCTGTCTGCTGACCGTTGCCTTGCTGCACAGTCAAACTGCATTTTCTGCTGGGCGTGAATGTCTGCACATTTCATACCTGCGCAATGACAAAACACGATTTGAGCTGATGCACTCTGTTTTGAGACAGCAGGTCACATGCAAGGTGTCTTGCACTTTCAAAACCCTCTGTATTCAGTTTTGTTTTGTGTTTCAATAAAAGCTTTTTTTGGGCTTTTTGGTCTTGTTTTGGTCTTGTTTGCTTACAAAACAACGTCTTCCTGGTGCAAGGTGTCCAACTGCTCAGCTGGTATCACTAATCCTGTGGCTCAGCAGGGTGACATCGCCAGTCAGTCAGTATCCAGGTTCACCTTTGTCATCACCACCACCACCAACCTGGCCACCGACAGCAGCTGCACTGTGGGCTTGATTAACTCCCTGGTGAGTCCCAGGGATTACAATGCTCAGAATGCTCAGTTGCATCACATTGGTCTTTGCTTTCTGCGTGGGTAATGTTGATATTACGTACGTTGTGATGTTTCAACTTTTGGATGTTATTGCGTTTTTTGGCTTGAGCAAACAAAAGATTGTTGCTCAATGACAATTGCATCAACAGCATTGTGGCCGCACACAGCATTTGTATTCTATGTCTTGTGAAGAGTCTGGAGAATGAACATGAATTGATGCTGCTTCCTTTCAGCAAGCTTTTGACATTACTGGGGCTCTATGAACCTATAATGAGTGTTTAGGTTGGCATTGATAGCAGCCAAATGTGCAGTCTGCTGACTGCACGAAGCAAATCTGGCAGTTATAGCCGATAACTATATCTGATTTCCTGTTCACCTTTGCTTCTTGATGTAGAGCAAGGCAGTGTTGTGTGTCAATGTGTCCTCAATTCCTAGACACCCTAAAAGATCCCAAATACAAATCCCTAATACACCGTACACAGTCTCCGCATACTGAGTGTAGACCCTGCAACCAGCATCATGGTCTATACCAGTGCTGTAAAGCAAAGAAACCTTTCACAGTAGGCGCTTGCCTTGAAGCAATGTCTTCTCATCCTTGTGACTGTGAGATGAGTATGCTGTGGTCGTGCTTGCCACAGATGACTGTTATATGGTACAGCACCAACGCAAGCAAATGTAAGGCGTGATGTCTGAAACTGGCACAGATTGATGCATCAAATCAGACAAACGCTTCATGGCGAATCAGTGCATCCTTTGGAACGTCTATCTGAGATGTGATTGATCAAAGAAGTGCTTTTGGCATAATGCAAGGTGGCAATTTGCTGCAGGGCAAGGAGATCAGCACACTGCAGGTGGGCTTTGCCACAAATGCAACAGTCTATGACACAGCCCCGACGCAGTCAGACATCTCCAGCAAAGTGACAGGGACCGGCAACTCTACCTCTTCTTCCTCCAGCAGCTGCTCGGAGGAGTGCACCATCTACAACCTCACCTGTGCTGTCGAGAAGAAGTGCTACTCTAGGATTGCGCTCTTCTTCGGCTACATTGGCATTGCCTTGGTGGTAGGTAAGCCCCTTTTGCAGCATCTCCCAACTTTCTTCCAAATCAAGTTTACATTTGCCCCCTTAAAAATTCATCAGGGGAGTCAACAGACAACAATTAGTAACTTGCTCAGATGCCTGACGCACATGCATCTGGTTCTCAAACTCTTGTCATGTGCTTATATACTCGTACATACTTCAAGTGTCCTGGGGTTGTGGAGTTACCTCTGGAGGGCTCAAAACAAAAGTAAAACATCACAGGAGTTTTTCTTGCAGACGCTGATACGCCTGTGCAGCTCTGCCTGACTGACTGTGCGCTTGACTGTCTTCTCTGTTCTGACTGCAGCTGCTGTGTTTTGGGTTGGCCTACGACGAGGATGGTGGCTGGACATCATTTCCTTTGCCCTGAAGCACATCAACAAGGGCAAGTCCAAGTCTTCCAACAAGAAGAGCAAGCACAAGAAGAAGAGGAAGAGCAAGGCCGCATCTGCCCCAGATGGTGGCCCAGTAGAAGATGACACATGGGTGGCATCGACGGCAGCTGCTGCAGAAGCTGCTGGGGAAGGAGGAGGTGAAGGTGCTGCAGCAGCGGCTAAGGCTTTCTTCACCAGCATGAAGGCCAAGTTGCAGGGTGGCAGCAACAGCAACAGCGCCGGTAAGCTGTTCACCGCTTCCCTTTGAAAGTATTGTCGATTCATTTCACACATGTACACTAACTGCTGTGCTTGCTAGGAAGTGCGATAACGCATCAATGCAATGCCATGCGGCTCTCCTTATTTTGACAATGCCTTTCATGCTGCCCTGAGCACTCAGATCACTCTTTTGGTGAAGTCCGTCTGCAAACACAATTGTGATTGTGATTGGCGTCTGCTGACAACGATGTGCACATCACATGGTTATGCACATCATCCAGACAAGCTGTTTGCAACACGGCTTACTGTATGCGCTTTGTCATTAAGGGAACATCAAGCTTATCAATGAGCAACACCTGCATTGACTGTAGAATCACCAAAGGCTATTTCTGAAATTAAGGACAGTAAAGGCGGCAGCGATTTTTTACTGTTTCTGCAAACCCGTATGTGTTAGCGCACATGCCCCCTGCAAAGCACACCTGGCATGCCAATCATGTTGAAACCTCGGCCTGATGACCACAAACTTTGGCGGGCAAGAGGATTATCAATGTCTCATTGACAGAATCTGCAGAAAGGTGGATTGAGACATCACTCAACATGTGTCTGCATTGCAGCTCGGGAGAGCGTGTTTATGAAGCTGTATGCCCAGATGATGCAGCAAGCAACTGGCAAAGCCTCCCGTGCCTCTACTTCTTCAGCAGACCCCCTTGTGGCTTCCTCACCCAGTGGGACAAACCCCTCACCTTCCACAGGGATCAAGTCAAGCCCTGGGATGGGCCCTGGTGGCAAGAAGAGTTCACAGCGCATGTCTCAGATGCTGAAGAACAAGCTGATGATGACTAATCCTCTGGCTTTCAACATGTTCAACAGAGGTGCGGCTCCTGATGAGGCAGAAGAAGAGCAGGCAGGACCTCTGCAAAGCGGTTCGCTGGAGCTTACGCCATACATGCTTGGCGATGGAGGCTACGGCTACAGTCAGCCTGACGCGCAGCAGCAGATCATGGCAGAGTCCTTGCGTGCCAAGTATGGGATTGAGGCAGACCCTAGCTTGAACCCAAGCTGGAAGAGCCAAGGGCAACAGGGCGGCTGGAACCCTAAGGGTTTGCTTGCTCTGCCTGCACCTGAAGGGAGCCTAGCCACTGAGGAGTCAGACATTGCCCTGCAAGTTGATGCACCTCCTAGGGCTGGAATTGGGCAATTTGGATCACCAGGGTTTGCTCAGATCCAGAGTGTAGGCTATCAGCCGCAGAGGCAAATGCAGCTACAACAGTCACAGGATGGTGTCAGAGCCCAGCAAGGTGCCATGGGAGGTCAATTTGGCTCTGCCAGCTATGCCATGTCCCAGAACGCCATGTACCAACAGAGACTGCAGCAGTTGAAGCAGCAGCAGCAGCAGCAGCAGCAGCAGCAGCAGCAAGAGGCGCCTGGTCCAGAGCAGTATGGCTCAGACCAAGGTGCTCAATCTCAGTATGGCTCACCCACACGTGCTCAGGACCAGAAGGCCTTGTACCAAGGCAAGCAACAGCAACAGATGTTACAGCAGCAACAGCAGCAGCAGCTGCAGCTGCACAGCTTTGGTCAAGCTGGTCAGAGAGTGGGTGATGAGGCAGTCTCGTACAGCCAGGCTATGGAGTCCAATGCTTCAGGCAGTGGCTTGTCTCAGCAGGAACAGTTGGTACACCGAGGCCAGTTTGGATCTGCAGGCTACGCTCAAAGCCAAAGCGCCATATATCAGCAAAAGCTCATGCAGCAACGGCAGAAGCAGCAGCAGCTGAAGCAGCAACAGCAGCAACAGCAGCTGCTGCAGGGGCCAAGGCAAGAAGCTGGCATGGATGCTGTACAGCAGCCTGGCTATGCGCCTAACCCACTGTACCAACAGCAGGATCTTCAGCAGCAGCAGCAGTTTCAGCAGCAGCAGCAGCAGCAGCAGTTTCAGCAGCAGCAGCAGCAGCAGCAGCAGCAGCAGCAGCCGTCTGCCAATGCATCAGCTTCTGGGCAGCTGGGCTCTGCTCAATATGCCCAAGGGCAAGCTGCCATGTAT
>JAABUU010001955.1_pt1 | contig 31518 bp, 35 predicted proteins | sample 5559301 | NCBI WGS metagenome assembly JAABUU01 (sample SAMN10711884, study PRJNA513360) | rock metagenome | isolation source: Antarctica rocks | place: Antarctica: Victoria Land, Richard Nunatak white
TCTTGAGTTGTGTAGGACAGCGCCTCGTGCTCATGACATAGCCTGTGAATCTTCATCAGAACCACTCAAGGGTTTGGTAAGCCTACACCCTACTCTCCAAACCCTAAACCCGGTTTGAGTGCCCTTGCAGTCTGTGAGACAGTTTTCCTTGTACTCTCATCGCTGTGCATGATTCTTCATATGAACCATCGTCTCAGGTCTACTAAATCCCCAACTTCAAGCCCTAAACCCTAAGCCTACTTACCCTAGTGCGCTATTGACATCTTGTGCTGACCTGTACATCCAGACTCCAGAGTACAGGAGTACAAATTCCTCGACGTATCACTGTGTTTCAAGGGCTCTTCAGCCAAGCAAGCAGGTGCATTCATTGTCATGCAGCCGCTTGGGACTCACTCAGGGAGTCAGCAGGCAGTGGCTGACTCAACATGGGGCAACAAAGATCAGATGTTTAGGCCAACAGCACCTACAACAACACCTTTAACAAAAAATCAGGCGTACCAATCAAGACTTTTCACTCATAAAGCTGTGCATGACAGTCAGCAGCTTGTGTTACTGCTGCAGACACTCCCGGCGTTCATCTTCACCACCGCCTGCCCCATTTACTATCCCCAGAGGATCTCAAGGAGCTGCACCCCCGCAAGCGGCTGCGGCCCTACTACCCTCCCATGCCCCAGGACCTGGCCCCTCAAGAAGAAGAAGAAGAAGAAGACACAGCTTCCAGGAGCAGCGCAAATGCCATAGACACAACAGGGTAAGTGGCTGCTGCAACCCTAACCCCAAGTGCTAAACCCTACCACAGCTGCTGCACACCTTTTCTTGGGCCAAAACTCTGAGCATCATGTTGCCATTTTGACCTGGCGTCTCTGCTCATCATCAGCAGATGCCGTAGTCGCTTTGTATGGCACTGGTGTCATGTTATACTGATGTTATACTGGCAGTGTGCTGACGCTGTTCTGTAATGATGTTGCATTAGCATAGTGCAAGCAAAGCTTGAGAAGCTGTCGATGACTCTTTGATTGTTCCAAGGCTACATACATGATCATGTCAGACCTGCCATTAAAATCCAAGTGCTTCACACCCTTATTCCTCATTTATGAAGCATTTTTTGGGCCTAAGTCTGCAGCAATGCATGCAAAATGAGGGTCCGCCAGAGTAGGTCTGTATATCACATGGAAATTGAAACTGTTAGTGTCGTTATATTTCTGTTGCAGGAATTGTCTGCCAAATCCCTTAGGACCAGTTGTCATCATAGATTAGCTGGTTGCAAAGGAAAGCTTTTGCGTGATCATGACTGTGTCTTTACAGGCTTTGTATGTGGGATCTATCAGTGCCAACACACATGCATGACGAGGGTCTGCAAGCATAGGTCTGTATGATATTTGCGCTTGCGCACCCACGATAGGTTTTTCAAAATTAAATTTGAGTAGAATTGCTTAAAATTGACTAAATTTGAGTAAGTTTGAGTAAAATTGAGTAATTTAATTTGTTTTATTTGTGTTCCAGGTTGGTATCGGCGACCTATCAGTGGGGCGGAGTTGCCAGGGTGGACGTAGTTTCTGCCCCATCCGGTACAGCCCTGGCCTTCTATGGCCCTCCTGCCCTTCATGTGCATGCCCTGCCCTTTGTGGGTCAGGAAGAGGTGGTACAGTCAGCAGCAGCACTGGCAGCTCAGTCTGACTCAGCACAGCGTGACACAGCACGGCATGACATAGCCCAGCATAGCACAGCACAAAGTACCTTAGCACAGCGTAATGCCTCAGGAGGTGCTCAGGGTGCATCTGAATTGGCAACTCATCCCCTGGATGATCATGACATGATCCAGGATGAGCCGTCAATGAATAATATCGTGCAGGATTGGCATGAGCCCCTGCCAGCATCATTGCAGAGCAGCAACGCAGTCCAAACTGCTGGGCAACACCATGGCAATGATCAAGTGGCCAAACCACAACCACAACAGCAGCAACAGCAGCAGCAGCAGCAGCAGCAGCATGTGTACAGTCAGCAACATGATGATTCTGGCAGACATGAGATGGCCAGCTTGGATGCATTTGTCAGTCCAGTACGTGAGGAAGGTGCACATGAGCCTGTCAGGCAAGCAGAAGAAGAAGAAGAAGGAGAAGAAGGGCTGTTTGGTGAGGCGTCTGTGCTGGCTAGAGGGGGCCTCAGAGTGACAGACAAGGTGACATGCAGACGGCTTTTAGCTACACCAGTTTTAACAACTGCAGCACTAGTTTATGCAGGATGTATGCAAACGCAAAACCTTGTTGCTTTCCTTATGACAAGTGCAGTGTACAGACAATCAGTCACATGAAGCTGCATCTCATCATCAGGGTTTGTCCTCACTTCTGTCATTAGTGGCCAGGTTTGTATGCCATCTCTGCACTGAGCCTTTCAGCTCTTGTATACAGCGCAGCATCCTTTGTTGATGATTCACAGCCCTTCAGCTCTTACAGGGCAGAATTTCTTTGTTTCATCAGGACATTAACATGCGCTTTGTTTGATGCAGGTCATATCTGTCAACAGACTGTCAGGTTCTTTGGCTGATATTGCCATATCAGGGTTGCCAGGCTGGATCTCTGTACTGTCTCCCGGGGTTAGAGGAGAAATTCAAATGCGCATATGGGCGCCCGTTGGTGTTGAGGTGTTTGTCAGGCCTCCCATGCCTGTACCGGGGCAAGAAAGTCATGCCAGAACAGATTCATTTTGGTAGTTTGGCACCAGCATTGTGAATCTGTTTGTAGATGCTTATCTTACATTGTCAACATGAGGCATCAGGATTTTAGACGTATGTTGTTTTGCTTTTGGGCAGCATGGGTATGCAGTCCATGATTGTGCAATGCTGGGATCAATGCACTGCTGAAGTGCATCGTTATCGCAGTGTCCATGAAAGTCCTTTCTAAGAATAGCATGCAGACAAAGTGTCGGTGTTGTGTACACAGCGTCTTATGCATTTTTGATGTGCCTGTGAGGGCCTATCAACCATATGGTGGTGTTGTAGCCATGCTGCAAGGTGTAGAACAGGGGTATGGGCATTGTCATCATGAGACTTGCAGAGCCCAATATATGCATCCCAGGATGTCACAACTAATCCCTCTTTATCAAGTTTTGCACATTTGGTCAGCTGCATGTCATGCTTCATTGAACTTCACACAACGACACAGAGGTACCAGTCACTGCTTATCATCATTGTTGTAGCAAGTGTTTAGAGATTCAGCCACGCTTCCCATCAGCTGCGCAGGCACACTGAGGTACTTCTGCTGACTTAGCGTGCAGTCAGGCACGCATGTCTTTTGCCACCTGTCATCCCCTGCAGCTTACCTCAGGCAGCATGTTTTGATTGCCATAATAGCTTCCAACTTTTGGCTTGATAAACTCGCATGATATGATGCAGAAGAGCAGCAACGTTGTTGGTTTTCCTGAAGCTTGACGTAACATAGTGGGCGAATGCACGCTGAAGGGCTGCTGAGGTGAGCTAGCGCTGTACAAAATGAACGAACAGCCGCGATGGGACTTGTATCCAGACTAGTACTAGTACTGTATGAAACCACTGCTGACCTGCTCATACAAAGGGAGCTGACACCGTCAGTATGCATCTGTGCAACAGACATTGCAACCAGCATTGACCAGGAGGATCGTCCACAAGGACTATGCCTGCTGTGAGCAGGTGGTTCTAGCCTACCTGGGACGTGCTCAATGTGGCACTTGTTGCTTTTCTCTGTTGTAGCTGCGTCAGGTGGATGTCAGCACATTGCATGAGAAGACTTAAATGGCTAGGCACAGGCTGCATCCTCAACAAGACCCTCTCCTGCCTGAGCACCATTGCAGGGCAGGAAAGTCTTCGGCAACCAAACAGTTTTGTTTAGTAAATAATATTCTGCCTGTGAAGCAAGTTGTCAATTCTGATGAACAAGGTGTCAAAGGTGGATTTGGCCCTGTGACATGCGTTCCAGAATGCCACATTGTGATAAGCATGCACACACGGCAATATCTGCCATTACCTGTATTTCATCCTGAACATCAATGTCCATACCACCATGTTCATCTCCATTGTTTATCCTTCCTTGATTCTTCTGGCAGACACATGCCTTGCCGTTGCGGCGGTACATTAATGGTGTGCCTTTTAAAAAAGGGGTTGTAGCCCTTTCCGCAGTGTTGTCGCTATGCTGCTGATTTAGGTTGCGATTGGAGTACCGAAAGCAACGCATTTCGTACCTGTGAAGCTGCAAGCGAAGCTGACAGGAGCGAAGCTGACCGAAGACATTACCTAAAATCTCCTTATGGGCTGCGGTCTGACAGGATGCGGCAGTATGCAGGCACTCGTCTACCAGAAGAAGTCTGCGTCGTATGAAGCTCAAACTTTGCTCGAGGGAGAAGCTGCTATGCTTGTACTTATGCTTCGCTCACGCTAGATCTCAACACGCCTGGAGGCATCAGCATGTTCATACTTCAACTGCAGAAGGTACTGGGGCGAGAGTCGTGGGTGCTGCATTCTGAAAGTCCTCATTGCCAGTAAGTGAGTCGTTACTACAGCTGCAGATGGAAGACTGGCTGTGCTGGCTGAGCAATCTTACTTCGGCCAAGTCGAAGATGTTCCGCTCGTGCTTAAGGCTATACCAGAGATCTGGCCGACTGGCTCTTGGGTGCAGATTGGAGCTAGTACTTTGGACCCTGACCTTAACAAGAACGACCCTTTCAAGGAGTTTCTATCCCTTTATCAACACTATTCTAAGTATTTTGTTGAGCCGATCCCTGAGCTTGCGGAGAAGTTGCAACGTAACGTCGCTGACATGCCACATGCTCATGTAATTCCTGCTGCCATTGTTCCGGAAGCTGATTCCGTTGGACAAACAGTCACTCTTTACTGTGTGGCCAAAGAGCCAGATACACCCAATTGGGCAGCTCAGGTTTGCTCCTTCAACCCCGAGCACATAAGCAGACTCTTTCCCAACGCCAGAGCGGAGGCTGTGCAGGTTGAGGGGTTTGGTGTCGTTGAGCTTCTCAGCCGATATCATATTGTTGATGTGCACGTTCTTCTGATAGATGTGGAAGGGTTTGATTACGCTATTTTGCGCCAGCTGCCATTTCACGACCCTAATTTCTCGCCTTTACTAATCTGCTATGAATTTATGCACTTGTCACAGCAGCATCGAGATGAAGCTAGGGAACTGCTGCATGCATGGGGATACATCGTCACCTTCGACCATGAGAATGGTTATGCGGTGTTGAGGTAACAGTGGGAATGTGGGTTTGGAGATCCATCAAATCCCACTGAGGTTTTTTGCAATCAGCAACCTCTTTTTATAGGCCAGTAATGATAGTAGATGTTTCAAGTTGGTGACCTAACTGCAGAAAGGTTCACGTGGCTTATGTGTTTTGTGTACATCGTAGCTACATATCAGAGGTTTTTTGTGTGCAGTCATACAGTAAATATAATTTCGTGACCATTCATGTACCGTACAGTGTTAAACTTTGAGTGTTTGCCTGTTGAAGTCCTTCGGCAAAAGCACCCTTTGACTGTTGACATCTGATCACATGTCATTACAGCTCACAGGATGTTCTCTGTCAACACTTGGTACTGAAAGTCAGATCAGCTCTAGCAAGTCTGCCTGAAGGCAACAGATTTTGTGATTGACAAGATGATCAGCCAAGTTGCTTGGTCCAATCGTATGCATCCCACTTTTTTGCAAAATCTGCTACCCACTGCTGCTGCATCTGGGTGCTCTCAAACTTGGCTTGCCTGAAATAAAAAACCATACACAATCACTCTCAAGACGACAGTCACGTATTTTGTGTCAGACTCAAACAGCACATGTGTGCATAATGCTATGATTAATGATTAATTCATGTCGGCTTGATGATTGCAGCTGTCAAACTGTAACAGAGTTGCATTGTGATCCAGAGGATTAACGGATGGGACACTCAGACTTGGAGTTTTGCCTACTTAAGACCAGAAGTCTGAGTCTGAGTGTCCCATCCATTAATTTTCTGGCTCACAATGCAACTCTGTTACACAAACCAGCACACAATGGTGCCGATTGCAATCATGGGTCAGCAAAGCAGAAATGTCAGGAGTGTGATACAAGCTCTCAATGCAAAGTCGCATCGCTCCTTTTAAACTCACCTATGCATGTCTTCTGCTGGCAGATCCAGCAGCCCAATCATAATGCTGCGCCCAAACTGGGGATCAAACTTGGCCTCATCATCAATGACATGCACAAAGCCCTTGGTAAGGTTGAACTCCACATGGAAGTATGGAAAGTTGGCAGGTATGCTGCCTCTCAGGCCCTGCAATGTCACTTCATACACTTTGTGGCATTTGCCTCAGCAGTACATTACTGTTTCTCACAACTCATGAGATGACTCACTTTTCTGCATGACAGCTGGCATTGCAAGCATGATTGGCAGAGTATGCACCTGCGTGCCCGTCGTGTTTGTTTTGGACGCTGGCATACGTGCAACATCTCTGCACACACAGCACATACACAGCATAGCTGCTCTGCACAGGTTGGTGAGCTGTTGATTACTTTGCATGCATAACAATTGAGCACCACTAGCATCAGTAAGGTTGCCATCATATTCCATCTGGTCAGAACCACAAACAAACTCAACGCCTGGCTGTAGAACGGCATGGAGTGGACATAAAGACTGTACCTTGCCGCCAGTCTCAATCATACGCTTTGCATGGTGCTGACTCCACTCTGACTCAGCATCGTCGATGCCTTTCTTGAAGTACAAGGGGGCTTTAGCTGTGATATTGGGTGGCACTGGTATGCAATGCACCACTGCGTGAGTTCTAGCATCACTGAGCCGCATGGCAGTTTCCATAAATATGACGTCCATTCCCTGCACATGACTAAGCAACTGTCATCAGTAGATCGCATGTGATAGACGAGGCATGCAAGACACACCATCTTCTAGGGAAGCTCAAGAAATAGGGCACAAGCCTTTGCAGAGTTGCATGGCACTGCACCCAATGTAATAACACCACGCACGCTCGTGAAACCTGGTGACACGTTTGACATGAAGGTTTAAGGTGTTGAAGGTGGTGTACACAAGGCCTGCTGCAAACGGGTACACAATTTCGACGGATTGTGTTGGCATTTGCCAATCAGGAAACAATTCTAGCAGCTTGCGGTTAGGTAACCACTAACTTTGTGCCAGACTGTCCTGAAATTGGCAACCCATTTGGACTCAGCAGTCTTATATGGAGACACAGAGGTCAGAGGCCTGCATAGTCACGCAGAGAGATGCAGAGGCCTTACTAGTCACAGTGCATATAGTTGATGATAAGTACTAATCAATGTAGATTGTAATGCTGATTCAGCAATAGAGTGGGTACCTGGGCCATGTGCATTTGCAGGAGGCACTTCTTGAAGTTGCGCAGCTCAGTCCAGATGTGCTCGTCCACTTGGCGAGTGGACGCTACGTGCTCTGTGGGCACAATGATGCTGTGCCCCTCTCCCAGTCTGCCCCTGCACTCATCAGGCTTGTTGTGACAGGGCTGTGACTCCTGTGCCGAGAGGCAAACATGTGCCCATGCTTACAGCAAAGCTTGTACAACGTCAATAGAAGCAGGCTGGATGTGGCTGAACTGTCCAGAGTGATGGACTTGTGCTCACAGCTGACAGCAAACAATGCAGAAACAGCAATGCGCATGTGGGTCCAGTCATGCAACTCCCGGCAGCTTCCACAAGCATACAGACCCATGTGATGAATGTCATCGGTTCATGTGTATGCCGATGTCCCAGTTGTCTGTTGAATCCCCTGATGAGTCCTAAAGAGAGGAAAGTAAATTGATTTATTGATGGGTCAGTGCAGGGTGAGGCGCTACGTAGCACCAGGGCAAGAATAGGTAGTCTGCCTCAAGCTGCCAAAGACTTGTTAGGTGGCAGCAACAGTGCTTGCTGACAGACCGCACTGCAATTCTGATTAAGGTTTTGACGTGAAAAACACAACAAATGCAACAAAGCCGCGCGTTTGTCAAGTTGAGCCAGGACCTAAGGCCTGACTTGTGGTACATTGGTCAAGGCTGTACAAATATGCCGCCTAATAGTTTGTCTACACAACACAGACAAAATCATCTGCCACTCTCCCTTAGCAGGCAAAGCATGGTAGGCATCTGCTCTGGGCTGATAGTAAGAAGTGGTAGTGAGAACTGTTTGTAACAACTAATACTAGGATCTGATATTAAGACACAACTGCAGAGGGTTAGTTATTAAAAAAGATTTATTGCACAAGAAGGACTTATTTTGAAGCTCAGGGAGGGAGGGAGGGCATTGTGGGCTGGCCTGCCTTTCAGACATCAAGAGGCAAAGGTGCTTGAGACACACAACAAAGCAGGCTTCACAAACCACAAACAAGCAGGCTGCACATGACCAGATCTGACCTAGCAGGCAGGGCCAGGTAAGCAGTTTGGCCCAAACTGATGGTGAGGTGTCGGGGCCGGGAAGTGCTGGCAAAGCAGAGGGGGCAGCGGTCCACAGCATTGGTGACACGCCTGTGGTCTGCTATCTGTGCTGCTCTGTCCCTCTTCACCTGTTGCTCCTGCAATCCAACCGGGAACACATTGGAGGGAGCCAAATGATGACTGGTGTGTAAGAGAGGGCAGAGTTCAAGAGCTGTTGGCGTTGTGCAGGCAGCGAATTACAGCAGTAGAGTACAGAAAACAGTAATGGACAAACACACTGACAGCAATTGCTGATACAAAAAGGAAGCCTGATATGCTTTGGCAACTGAGACAGCAACTAACAGTGATTGACACCAGGCCAGTTACACAGCAAGCAGATGAACTCCAGTAAGTGTTGAAGTGCAGCTGTATGTACAGGAAATAGGTGTTGTGGAAGGGCATTTGTGCCCTGCAGGCGGCATGAGGGCTGTACCTTGGTGCCCTTCTTCTTTCTGGACTCGTACATGTCCAAACCACCATCTACATCATACTCCTCATCCACATCAAGCTCCTTCTCCCTGCATTCACATATGGCAAGCATCAAATTTTGTAAAAGCCTTTGTTGAATTGTAGTGGCAGCAGATGTGTCTGATGCTTGGAATCTTCTGGCACATCACATGTACCATTCAAGGCATGTCTGTGCATGAGTGCGCACGTCTGTCAGTGCTTTAAAGCAGCCAGCAATTGCCAGGAGAAGGAATCAGAAGCACAAACAACAGGCAGACAGCTGTGTAAGTATCTTAGACGCAGTCATTGCATTCTACAGCAGCTGGGAAATCGCACTGCTGTGCATCACTATACGTTGATCCCTTGTGCTGATTGCCATCATTTTTGCACCATTGTTTCAAATGACATGCATGTAGTTCAGCAGCATAGACTACACAGCAAGTGTAGGGGCATGCCAGGGTCTAAGCCCACCTGAAGCGTTTGCCCTTACGCACGATGTTATCAACCAGATTGGCATCAATGTCTGCTGCGCCCTCATAGCGCTGTTGGGCAACCAAATCTCCCAGCTGCTGTTTGTCGTCGTCTGCAAAGTAGCGCTGCCTCTCTCCAGCGTCAAATCTCTGCACCTGCAGCACCACAAAGCCTCGATGGTGGCCTTTAGTAGCATCTGGATGGAATTTCCCCCTCTGCCAATGCTTCCTGTAAGGTCAACAGTGATGGTGCTGTGTCTCTCATGTGAGGTGGAAGCGTCCAGTCCTGAGCTGCTTGACAGCCTTGCCAAGTAGCATTGCTTTTGAGCAGCAGACAACTGCTTTGGACCGGCACAGCAATCCAGCAACCAGTGAATGCATGAATGGGTGAGTGAATGAATGAACGAACGAATGGATGGGTGGGTGAGTGAGTGAGTGAGTGAGTGAGTGAGTGAGTGAGTGAGTGAGTGAGTGAGTGAGTGAGTGAGTGAGTGAGTGAGTAAATGGGTGAATGAATCCAGCGTGCACAACCAGCAGAGTGATGCAGCATGACATGAAAGAACATTGTGCCGATTGGTATCACTAAAAGAAAAGCCCAGAAGTAAAATGGACTGGGCTTCTCTGTACAGGTCATCATGACATAAAATGCTGTGGCCACAAAGTTGTTCTCTCAAGTTCATGCGCGGTTGACACCGCAGCTCTCTCAGCTATGAAATTGCAGTTTCAGGTGCCCACTCCCTGCTGGCCCCACATCATCACAACCTTTGTTTTTATAAGTTCACCCAGTGGGGTATGGCTCATAGATGATCAAACTGACCTTGACCATAGAGACAGCATGACATTGTGTGTACAGATGAAAAATATCGCAGTAGCACAGATCTGCTTACCCTTTTGGGTTTTCTGCCCCCCTCAGGGGCACCTGCCCCAACTGCCGCCCTCCCAAACGCCCCAGGCACAGCCCTACCCTTTGAATCTATCGCTGACAACTGAACTGACTGCGCTCGTGACTCAGGAGCAGCTGCTGAGCCTTGAGTTGAGTTTTGTGCTGAGGCAGGGTTTGGTCCCAGTACCATGCTGGGCTGTTTGCCTTGCATCAAACAAGCTCGTAGGGCTGCTGCAGTTGCTTTGTTCCCATCACCTACAGCATCATATATCTGGACCTTATCATCAGAGAAATCACTCTAACGCCCCTTGCTGACCATGCAGTAGGGTCTTGGTATGATTTTCCGGCGGGATCTATATGTCCCCGTAAAAATCTATGCAGCTGGTGGGACAAGTACAAGCTCACACGATATGAACCTCATAAAATGGCGCTCTGTTTCACCCAGAAGTCACACTCAGGCTGAGATACAGGCTGTAGGGCAAAACATTCCAGATTCTGTTTCACTGAGAAACAACTCAGAAACAAGAGATTTCTTTCCCGGTGAAACAGGAACAGGGATGTTTTGCCCTACAGCCTGTATGCCAGCCTGAGTGTGACTGCTAATTTTGTTGTGCCTTCAGGTTATGACTTGTTTGTTTCCCCTTTGGTTTGGCAGGCATTGCTCTTATGCCCGGTCTCTCAAAGCAGACATAATGCTATCTTGGCATTGCTGTTCAGGCCAGCCTCTCAACACAAACATGGTGCTATCTTGGCATTGCTCTGTAGCCCAGCCTCTCCAGACAGAAGAAGGTGGGCATTCATATGGTCATCACAAAGCACAGCCTAGCAGTAGTACTTGGATGAGACAACATCAACAAAGTAAAAACGCAGGCTGTCATCACCACAGGCAGGTCAGTCAGCTATGTCCCTGTCTTCCGGCACCTTCCCAAGCATAGCCTCAGTACAACTAGAGGATTTGTATTTAGCATCTGGTACACACTCAAAGCATACGAAGGCCAATACCTGCAGCTGTCTGACGCTGCTTCTTACCAGCAGGGGCAGTTTGGATGGCACTGCCCTGAAGCTTGGCCCTCAGCGCAGCAGCAGCCCCTTGATTGGCATTAGCATTCCCTCTCGGCCTCTGTTGCTCATCTGACTCATCATCTGAGTGTTGATCTGCACATCACCAGCTTCATGCTTCCATTTTTGCTAATGCCTTTGAATTACGAGGTATGGCGTAGGCGTTACACACATGAGCCGAATTGTACAGACTGTACAGTAATTTTGGTTGCACGAGTTTCAGGTCTGGCGCACACACTGCCGTTGTACCGTACATGCCTGATGTGCTCAAACTTCATGCAAGTTCAGAAATGGAAGACGCAGGACCTGTGTAAGTGGCTTGCATTATGCAAAGCTGTAACCATATGCAGCAGCAAACACATGTTGGCCGGTGCATCATTTGTTTGTGACCAGCGCCAAAGCAACTGGCAAAGCGTAGAGATACAAAAGCAGGTTGGACACAAGTGGTGACACACGAGCTGAGCGCCAAGGAATGTGTGTATAAGCAAGATGTATGACCACACCTGGCAAGGACAGCTCTTCTTCTTCAGCTGGCGTCGGCCCGCCTGTCTGCCCATCAGGACCAACTCCTGCTTGCAAGGCGGCAAACCTGTCCATGAACGAGCCATCATTCCTGAAGGTGTTCATGTCACTGGCCACTGAGGCCAGCAGCTCTGCCTGTTTGCTGTTTGGGTTGACAACTGGCTTCTTTGGGAGAGACCGACGCTGCTCCCTCTGTTGTTGCTGCCTGCCATGCTCCTGATGCTCAGCTTCCTGCCTGCATGTGACAACACCAACTGCTGACAACAATGACATGATGCGTCCATTTTGATGATCACAAACGCCTCTCAAACTTGCTTGATGTCAGGAATGACCATGGGCTTTCTGGAGAGAGGTACACGCTGCTCCCTACTTGACTGCTGCCTGTTGCCTGCCCTTATGCTCAGCTTCCTGCCTGTATCTAGCACCAAACCAGTTTTGAGGACATTGACATGACGCTCCTGCAAGTAATGGCTTCAGCAGATATGGGTCATGGCATTTGCGTCACTATCCACAGATGCAAGCCTCTGAGATTGTTTGCTGTTGTGAGTCAACCAGAGACTTCTGAGGAAATGGTAGACGTTTCCATGTCTACCATTGCCTTTGTCGCCAGCTTCTGACTTACAGACAGTCATCAGCCCAGAGGCTGCTGTCCCACATTAAAACACTGTAATATTGTTTAAACAACAATTCTGACATGTGTAGCAGCTATGCCAGCTTTAGCTGAGTAGGTACAAGTCCAGAAAGGCCTCTCCAGAGAGACTGCTGTATGCTGCAAAATGTGTCTTGCCTGTTCCCTGCACATTATTTCTAGCACTGGTGGAAGCATGGACTGCCTGTTTGACGAGGCCAACACCTTAAGCTTGATTGTTACGCTGCTCTGGCACTGGAAGCAAGTGAGTCTGCTGTTCTGTTGCCCCAGCAGTAAATCGCATCAAATCTCAAACCGTAACAATGCAAAAACGCCCTAAAGTCCTACATCATACTTGAGTCCCCAAACAAATTAAAAAGTTTGAAAGATTCTAGGGTTTTTAAAAACCCTAACGGCCCAGATCTGATTTGATGATTTAGCGCTGGGGGTTTTGTTGGGTGGGAAACAGGTGAGGCCGCTTGCGCAAGTCAAGGCTGCACTCTTCAACAAATAAACAAGCTTTTTACAAATACAACAGCAACTTCTTTTTTTATTTATGGGCTCCTCAAAAATCTCTTTTTGAGGACGTTGCCAGTCATCCCTGTACCAGCAAACACACTAGGATGTACTGGACGGGCATTGCAAACTTGTTGGCCACTGCGCCAGACCATGCATGTGTGTGAGTTTGTCCTACCTGTGACTGTTAGATCTGTCCTCTGCATGCCCGTCCCCAAGCCTGTCCCCATGTCTGGCAAAAACCTTCTCACGTGTGTGCTTGTCCGCATTATCTGTATCTCTGTCACCTCTGTCCGGGCGTCTGTCCTCTTCGCTATCTCGAGGCTCAGCTGAGCTGTCTCTTCTAGCAGGATCTCTGGTGGTAGAGGCGGTGGATGTGTCCCTGTTGGCTGCGCCTGGCTGCCTGCTTGTGGTCCCAGATGTGCCCGGCCTGCATTGGACAGCAACGCTGGTTTTGTTCTCCTTGTTTTGTTACAGTCTGGTGTGTGGAGTACCTGTGACCCATTGGACATCCTGGCTTGAAAGTTCTTGATTGCTGACTTGTTCGCCTAGTCTCGCACTTGCTTACTCATGCTGGAATATATTGCATGTCAGTTTGCAACGACAGACTTTGACTGCTAGACAAAAACATACACAAGCAAGTTGCCATAATACAGTCTGACTGTGGCCTCAGGTTGACCAGCAAACCTTTTAGTGAGCTGGCACACATGAGCACTGGCACAGCTCTACGCTTCTCCTATGCCTCAAGCAGTGAGTGCCAAGGCTTAAGCAGATATTATGCCACTCGCTGATGACTTTCTCATAACTGACAGTGACCCAGGCAGAACAGTGTGTTCCATACCGGTGTGTTGCCCTTCCACATGCAAGCACTCTGACCTCACCTCCAAGACAGTGAGCCAGTCTGGTTGGGCCTGCGCATCTGAGATCTGCTGGACTTCACCTCCTGCAGGTAGTGTGCAGTGTCCCCTCTGTCCTGTCTGGCCGAGCCAGCCTTTGCTGTGCCTGGAGTGGCATCTTCTGACTGGGCTGCGGCAGCCTGGCGTTCCTTGGCTGCTAACAGATGCGCCTTAGCTGCAGGCACATGACAGCTTGTCGGCATCACTTGAGACGTGTTTGCTGCTGTGGTCGCAGATATTGCAAGACCTCAATAAGAACACTGGATGCTAGTGGTTGCAGATCTGCACTCAACATAACGCTACTAGCTGAGTCAAGTTAGGAGGACCTTGCCCACGGCAGCTACAGAGTAGTCGTGGCGCAGCTAACCAAAGGATGATAAAAAATAAATAAAAAGATAATGTAAAGACAGTCAAAAGGTGATTTCTATGCGTCTGGAAAGGAAGCAACATGCACTGTCTCGCACAGGTGATGTGCCACAAACGAATGCAGATGCTGCTACATGCACTGATCATGCACATTGACTTGCTACACATATGATGCAGACAATGGACAAAATGACCATGATCAGGTGCATCCAACAGGCAGTCAGAATGATTCACGTTTGATGGTCAGCCTCACTAGGCCTGATACGCATGGGGCAGAGCCTAGCTGACCCTGGCCAATGTCATTTGGACTTCTTTCAAGCTATGCGTAAGGTCCATTTCACTGCAGATATGGTGCAGGTAGATACAAGTATAGATATACATGTAATTACAATACAAATATACTTAAAAATATGAATGTATAGATACACAACTACTTCAATTTTTGTTACGTGTAGATATAAGTACAAATACAATACAGGTACACTTATAAATACATTGATGTATACATACAAACAAACTAATTTCTAATATGTAAACCATATAAATAATATATATACATAATATAAACTATAAATAATATGTATTATATATATATGTATTATATACATGTAAATGTAAATATGGTATATACTGCAGAGGACTATTCTGATTTTGTTTCTCATACATTAGAACCGTAGTGAATCTCAAAGCCTTACCATGAGCTGCTCTGGTATCAGTAAGGCCTGCAGTGAGCTCAGCCAAGGACCCCCACTGCTCAGACACAATGTCCCCCACCCTGCGCCCAAAGTTGGGGTCTGAAGCGTCTGTAGCCTGGTTCTTGGCACGGGCTAGGGCTTTCAGCCGCCAGCTGGCGCCGCCATCCCCAACCCTAGAGGACCCAGCCTTACCTGTGGGTCAAGTGGCCTGACAGTAAGTATGATGAGGATGACAAAGCAGACGTTCTGTTGGGTTTGCAGGAGGGCAACGGGCAGACTGCTTCTATGCTGTTGTGTTCAACTGTGAGAAAAGTCACACTCGTGGTCCATTGCAATAATTTCAGATACGGCACTTGTTCCCTGAGCGCATTGATGCAGCTGAAAATTGTGCAAATCAGAATCAGCTGAGCATTCCAAGGATGCAGTCATTTTTGTGCCAACATGCCCATGCCTGTGTAATCGCTGCTGTAAAGTAAAGCAGAAGTGAAATGGCATACCTGTAGACTGCCCAGCAACCCTGACCAGCCCTTCCTGAGGAACACTTTCTGCCTTGGGCTCAACCTGCAAGACCAGCATCAAAGTAGGTCAGGCTAAGCAGGAACGTGATGTTGCAGAGTCATCAGACACTGCACAAAAAAGCCCTATCTGCTTGACTCTGGATCTGTTTTTGTATCAATGCCGAGAGGCAAGTTTGCGTCTCTCTGTGCTTAGAAACGCAAGTGACTGAAAGCTAGAGTGCTGGTCAAGCACCATGCCTTGCAAACTGAAAGAATGTCTACAGGCCACAACAGGCTGAGCTTGCTGAGAACAAGCGAATGCTTTAGCAGCTGAGCACCCTAGTCATAAATGCATCTGACACATTAGTATTCATGCATCTGCAAGTTCGATGGCCTACCCTGTGTAAACATCTGCAGGCAGAACACAACAACACTGCAGGGTGGATTCAGTCACCAGGTACCCTTAAAGTAGCTGAAGCCAGGTATCAAAGACAGAATGGGATTGCACCACAATGGTTTGAGCAAAAGGGATTTGAGCCAACAACGTACCTTCTTCTCAACAGGCTTGGCTCCAGGCAAAGGAACAGCATCTGCACTGGCAGCTGCTTTGGGGAAGCTCTTAGTCATCCAGTCTTCACGCTCCATAGCAGGTTCAGCTGCAGCAGCTGGTGCAGAAGGCAATGAAGCTGCCAGAGCAGCTGCTGCACCAGCTCCTGTTGCTGCTGACTCCAAATTTGGGTCATATGATGGGCTAGCAGGCTCACTGTCTGAGCCGGAATCTGCACAATACAGCTGCACATTTACTATCTACATTAGTACTTGTGACGGCAATTGCCAACAGTAAAAAGCTTGCTGCTGATACAGACTTTGGGCACTGCAGAATTATTCTGCTGATAGTTTGAAACACAGTCGTGCTTCAGAACTCTGAGAGACCTTGGAACTTCTATGGGAATGCAGGGTTTTGTGAGCCCTAATGCGCACAGGGTGACCCCCCAGAGCACCCCTGTAGGTGAGGCGTCCAGTTTGTGCCACTTTGGCTTGCTGCTGAGCATGTGCCTTTGTGTTCGATGCCAGATGCATGCATGCATAGATGCTGCAGGCAGCTGTTGCTCATGTCTGACAGTTTGGTGATATTCTTCAGGTTGCAGTACCTGATTTGCCTCCAGGGAGCGCACTCCTCTTCTCCTTGTGCTTCCTCTTCTTTCTTTCCTGCAAACAGTCACGAACAGAATGGTTATAGTTGCCTTATATATGCATCACGCAGACTTCAGACATCATGATCGATTGCATGCATGCGTTAGCGCACAATTGGTGCGGCACGGGAGCTTGGGTCTGCAGAGTGGATGTGCCACCTGGACAGCAGGCCACAATGCCTGAGCAGAAAGCTCTGTCATGCACAAAGAGGGGATGACGTCTGTTGAGTCCTCAGGAAGGTATCTTGTGAAGAGAACACCCTGCTGACATGCAGATGCCTGATTAGAAGACTTGAGGTTCTTACCTTCTTCTCCTTTTTCTTCTGCTTCCTGAGCGCTTTAATTTCTTCTTCCAAAGCTCTCTCAGCTTCCGACCTGTCCACAAACTTGATTCCGGCTAGCATCGCAGATGCTCGAGTGTGGGCTGCCGGAGTATGTCGCTCAGAGGCTGCAATATCGGGAGCGAAGCAATCGTGTCATTTTAACGTGGCAAGCTTTGCCAACAAAGGTAATGCGTATGCAGGCCTGCAAAAAGCACACGAAGCGAGCTCATGCTGTGCTGCTAGACGAGACGCCGATTCATCTCCTTCAAGCTTTTCTGCAGCTTCGCCTATCTCCTCTGCGCAAACAACTGCTGCAGTAAAGGTCAACGTGACAATGGCGCAAACAGGACTCTTGGGTAACTTGCACGCTGTGCACACTCGATCGTCCTACAGCCAGTCCTGCACATGCTTGCAGCGCAGATCGCTTCGGCTGCATCAGCTGCCGCAGGTCAGAGACGTTTTTTGCTTGCTTTAGTGCGTTTAGTTGTTGGACATGCACGTCCATCGACATATGACGTGTGCAGGCTTCAAGGCCGACCAGGGTTGCACGAAACAGTTATAGCATGAGTGCTGGGCAGCGTGTCAGGTACCTGCTCTGGCTGGTCTTGCATAGGGGCTCTCTTCTCGAAAGAAATCATCAGCACTGCTACATCTTTGTACACTCACTGGTGCTGCAAGTACATCTCTTGCCTCTTCCCTGACCAGACTCCACATCTGTCTGCTCAGGGATGTGACAGCTTCAAGCGCAACAGCATCCCCTCCTGTACCTTCAGTAGTAGCTCCTGAGCAAGAACAAGCTGCACCGGTGCTGCCTTTCAGAGTTGGATATGGCTTTGATTTGCACCGGCTTGTAGAGGGCAAGAAGCTAATAATATGTGGCATAGATGTGCCACATGTGAGAGGGTGCGATGCTCACTCAGATGGTGAGTCTGACTTGCATTGCACTAACGAACATGCACAGGGCTGCTGGAACAGTGCTTGGCACTGCAGTGAAAACAAGAGTACTACCATACATGTCACGCATGCATCCCTGATGATGATGTTTGGTGCCTGTCTTGGTCATTGCGATTTGCATACTGTGGCATGGTGCAATTTGAAGTGCCCTCGACACTCTGCATCTTCCCAGGATTGCCAGGTCTACAAAGCTTTTTGATGGCTCGCTCAGGTGATGTGGCGTTGCATGCCCTAACAGATGCTATCCTGGGTGCTTTGTGTCTACCAGACATAGGGCAGCTGTTTCCAGACACAGACCCCAAGTGGAAAGGTGCCAACTCAGACACCTTCATCAAAGAGGCAGTAAGACATTCCAGATTTACAAGCCCTTCTGTACTGACCCAGACGGTTGCAGTACTGACGCATGTGCCTCATGTTGTTGATCACATAAGACAGTGAAGCTTGGGGCTATAAGTTCAGCTTTATGCAATGCCTACCAGTCTCAATGTTGCAGGGTTCATATAGAGTACTGCATAAGCTTTAATCGTTTCTGCATAAGATGTTGATGTAGCTACGTACAGCACTGTCTGCACCCCACACGCTGCATAGATTTCCACTGTGATGCATTCAGGTACGGCTGATGCATGAGAGGGGGTACCAACTGGGTAATGTAGACATTACCATCATTGCCCAGCAACCAAAGCTAAGTCCACACAAAGAGAAGATGCGAGATCAGCTGTGTCTGCTGCTGGGCTCCCATCCTAGCACAGTGAACATCAAGGCAAGTGCTCATGTGCTGTTATGGCTCCTGGCTGCACTGCAAAATTTCAACATAAACAGAGACCGCAACGTGTTAATGCACAGGAAGCATATCACAATACTTGGGAATGCCTTGTGCTGATTGCTCATGACATGCTTGCAGGCCAAGACTCACGAGAAAGTAGACAGCCTTGGGGAGAACAGAAGCATAGCTTGCCACACAGTCTGCACTTTACTACATAGCTAACATATGCCTCTAGAGCGGTTCCAGCATCTCTTTATCTGTTTATTTAGTGTTGCAGACATGCATGATATGCAATTCGCCTGTGTGCATACGTTCAACACTCAGTCATCCTGACTGAGTGATGGCTGACTGATCAGTCATGCAATATATTTCAACATTGACATTCAAAGAGCTGTTTGATGTGATGATGTGTTTGCAAGTGAAGTGCACAGGGTTGTATCAGCTAGGTCACGAATACCACGTCAGTGATACTTGATCAGCCTTTTATCATGCATGCGGCATACAACCCTTGCCGCCTGAGTCTCCTGAAAGTGAGGCACCTCAGTCCTCAGGACCTATTTGCAAAGCTTGTTCTCTAGGAGTCTTATGCTCTGAGAAGCATCAAAGCATGCTACTTTATCTCGTTGAAAATGCTGAGCCATATTGTGCAATTCATAAATGTCCTCAAGTGAAGCTTCAGAGCTGGTGTAACAGAGTGTAGTACAGTAAATATGCACAGCATGCTGGCTGTTACTTGAAACTCAATGGAGCCACAAACAAGTCATGACACTGTGATCACACTCAGGCATGTTCTTTGTCTCAATCAATTGCAGAGGTAGCCAAGCAGTACAGTTGTTGACATCAAAGTGAGAGCCATCTGGCAACATATGTACTGCAGCATGACAGAGATGCAGCTCCTGCATTGCAAAAGGTGGCATTGAAGCGTCTGTAGGTAAGGGTGCCATGCAAGTGTCTATATTGCACAATGTTGTTGACTGACTGTCGATCGGGGCCTGAATATCTCAGTGTCGAACTCAGTGGCGAGAAAGCATCGCGTCAGCGGCTCGCCGTCGTCCTTCGACAGCTGACAAACATAATACTTTGACGGATCCTGATCAGCAGTTTCGATAAGGAAAGCGTTGACACCTGCATCGTTCTCAACCATGAACACAAACCACGCTGAGCACGCTGCAAACCTCACGCGGTAGATTGGTGGTAACGAGATCATATCAGTCTGGAACATGTCATTGTTTGGCTTGGGCAGGGCTGTTGCTGCGCCCGCCCCGTAACGCACAGGGCGCCTTTTGTTGTGTGGGTGCAACACACTTTCGAAACGCTGTCGACAAAACGTTGCGGAATAATGTGTATACTGTTACACTCGTGTTTGATGGGCCGATGATCTTGCGCATGGCCCCGTCCAGACAAACTTGACTTTTTCGCTTCACCAGAGCATGGTCTGCGGCGAAAGGTTTGGATCTGTGTCGCAGTGCTCGCAACACAGTCACTTCCCATTTGCGTTTCAAACTCCGATAGATGAGGCCCATAGTCGAAATGCAGCCTCTCAGCTAGGACAACTCAACCTGCAAAAACTTTTGGAAGTTTCAGCCGGCTCAAGAGCCAAGGACGCTGTCAGTGACACCCGCAGAACAGATGTCTGGAGCTGCAAAGCTGCAGTCACCAGATCCAATGCTGTCGATCTTGCAGTACGTGGGAGCCGACCAGTGTCCCGCTCTCAACACGGGCTGTCTACCAAGGAGTCTTGGGATCTTCGAGCAAGCTGCGATGCCGTTGTTCTGGCAACATTGACAGCACGCAAACGCGCAGCGGATTTAAGGCTTCCCCGCTCAACCAGTACCGCCTTTGGACCTGCGGTTCGGCAAAATTCTTCTGTTCTTGGCAGCAATGCTTATCCCAGAGCCAATCAAAGGGCTACAGCCCATCAGGCATCTGCACAGAGTTCTTGCAACCTACACACTTACCCACACAGACCACCCACCAGCCCCATTGCCAAATCACAGCTCAGGCCGCCAGCCACTGCAGCTGTATTGCTAAAGAATCACCGCCAGCGTTTGTCCTCAGATTCCCTAGCTTTGCCCAGTGATGTCCGTACATCTGAGCAGCTTCCCAAACAGTCGTTGGGCTTTGGGCAGACGACAGCAAAAGCTCCTATAAAGGCAGATCTTGACCTCACAAGCGCAGCTTTGTACCGACAGCATCAGCTTGGTCAGGTGTTGCAGCCAGTGCAGCCTTCCCTCCCAGTGGCTAAACCGACTACAGGCTATCTGCTTCCTAAATGCCCAATGCCGGTTCAGCCTGAGCTGCTGTCTTTGTCTGCAAGCACCGCTCTCACAGCGCTACCTTTGGACATGAACAAGCACGAATCAATGCAGCAGCAGTCAGTAGCCTCAGGATGTGAGTCAGATGATGACCAAGCCTCGGACTGCTCATCAAGCAGCAGCTCTTATGGTGACTCAGCACATGATGCATGTTTGCCAACCAGCTTACTTGGCCAGGACATGGATGACTGCTTCTCAGTGGACACAAGTCAGGCTTTGACAGATGCATCATCAAGCATTGGAGATACAGAGCTGACAGGCAGCCTATTGGCAGAGCCAGGGAAAGCCTGCCCTTTGATGACCCCTTCTTTGATGGGCATGGCACCAACAGTTGCCTTTGTGGGATTGGGGCTAGAGGCGGATTCTGACTCAAGCCTGACACCCCTCAGGTAGGTCTAGGTCTAGACCCACCTAGGGTTTAGGCATCTAGCCAATTACTAGCTTTGGCCTTAGCTATGTTAGGGTCATAGTTCGGCCTGCCACTGCAGTTGACGTTAAGAGCCATGCATCATAATTGCCTATATATACACATTTATGTAGTTCATTCCTCTAAAAGTAATTCTTCTATAACTCCTTCTTTACAACACATATCACAACCTCCACAGACAGGAATATAAATTGTAGATGAGATATATTTAGGTATACATAAATATCACTTTTTCTTTTCTTTTCTTCTCACCTCTCAGGTGCTTGCCGTTACTGTCTGCATACCCTTCCATTGATCTTGCTTGGCTTGCAGCACGGCAGTCAGCCCTACTGAACGCTGTTGGATGTGTCTGTCATGGTTATTGTCTTAGCTGTACTGCTTGGCTGTGACCTGCCAGCCAAACAAGCATGCCATATACTATGAAATCACCATGAAATCAACAATGCAAGCATCTGCTTTCAGCAGTGGATGCTGACCATACCACAACAAAATGTTTGTGCATAGTTTTTGTGGTGTTGCAGAGGGCTGTCAGTGCGAGTGAAGTATGCTGGCATTGCCAACAATGCAGTCAGGGCAGCCTTTCAGAAGGCCGGTTTCAAGCGCACCAGCAAGGCTCACTGGAATGTGCTGTGGTCCAAAGCACTGAAGCCAGAAGCTTACTCTGCTCTCACCAAGTTTCAACGGGTACGCCATTCCTGTCTGGTCTCCATACTTGGGTATTGGCTTATGGGTTAAATCAAACCCTAACCAACCCCCTGACTCTAAGTAAGCCCTATCTGACCTGCCAAAGCTTGCCCAGCACACGCTGGCCTTTCTAGCATGCTGTGACCAGAGTTGCAATCTGCCAGCCTATTGTGAAGTTTGACACCTGGAGAAAGACCTGCCATTTGCCCTGCATGCCTGTGGACAACTTTGCATAGAGGAACAGAATGCATCTGCAAAGCTGGGACCCAGTATCTGTGCAATGGCTCTCTATGCTGCTCTGCTTGGTCAGTGGTTGACACGTCAGATGGCACTGCATAGCTGACGCCTACAACCTGACTAGTGACCTGTGGTGTTAAACCTGCACCATCTAGCATATTGGCTGAAAGGTGCAGACTTTATTGTACCTTAGATGAAGAGTTTTGAAAACACACAGATTAGCATGGACTGCATTGACAGGCGTGTCTGACGCCAACAGTTAACATGCCACACACAGGCGACTTGGGCTGTCCCTTGTACATACAAACCACCTTCTGGGCAGAATTCAAGAGTCCATATGTCCCACACAGGCTATCTGGGGTGTCCTTTGACTTGGCATAGTCCTGTAGGCAAATCACTTTCCGGGGACTTGGCAGCTGGGGCGCAAGGACAAGCTGTACACCAATCTTGCCCGAGCCAAGCGCATGAGGGGCAGCTTCTTTGATGTCATCCCCAGGTTCTACATTCTGCCCCGGGACAGGCAGGAGCTGAAGCAGTATGCTGCTGCTCATCCTGACCAGCTGTACATTCAAAAGGTGGGCATGGTTTCACAGGAGTGTGACTGCAAGGGATGCACAGTTTCATGCCCATAGAAGATCTCTTTTTATTCGTCAGGTGGGTTGTGAAGCAATTGACAGACAGTCATGATGCAGCAGCGAAACTGCATACTTGTGCATTGCTTGCCTCATGAGCATCAATGCGTTTGTAGGGTGCATGTGATCATGAAGATGGTGCCAACATGAGCCACACAGAGACAGGACATAGTGCATGCCTGTGTACGTCTAGCTTTTGTAGTCCCTCACAAAGCGTCAATTTGTTTTCCATGCAGTCCTGACCATCTCCAAGGCGTCTGTGACAAGTAACCACACAATCATTCATGGCAGACAGCAGCTTAGCAGAAAAGCTCTATCTTGTGCATGCCTGTGTGTGTGAATGTATGTCAATGACCACCTGTCACACTGGTACTGGTCTTTTGTAGCCTGTGGCGTCATCTAGAGGGAGAGGTATCAAGCTGGTGCCGGACCCCAGTAGCATCCCCCCAGGGAAAGCTTGCCTGGTGCAGCACTACATCAGCAACCCACACACCATCAACGGCCTCAAGGTCACCTACCAGCTCAAAACGCCCTGCCCTACCCTGCTTTGCCCTGCCCTGCCTTGCCCTGCCCTGCTCTGCCTGCTTCTGCCCTGCCCTGCTCTGCCTGCTTCTGCCCTGCCCTGCCCAATCATGCCCTGCCCCTGCTCTGCCCGATTCTGGCCTGCCTGCAGGACATGTTTGCATAAGGACCACTTGCATGCAGAAAGTAACTGATTCAGGTGTTACGTACATGCAGTATGATCTGAGGGTGTATGTGGTGGTCACATGCCTGAATCCTCTGAGGGTGTACCTGTATGAGGAGGGGCTGGTCAGATTTGCCTCTGAGCGCTTCTCACTGCATAAGAGCAAGCTCAAGTAGGTTGAGTGGTCTTTGCTGCTTGTGCTGACAAACCAAAGTCCTGCTAGTGACCAGGGTCAGGCCCCACCTCTCTCAGTCATGCCCGTCTTTGCCCCACCATCTGAAACAGCATTACAGTATGATGCCTGCGCATGCATTGTCAGGCCAACACTAGCTGCACTTTGTTTCAGTCATTGAGCTTCACGGCCATCCAAAAATGCATTCAACTTGGAGCATGAGCGTTTCAATGTTCAGTGAACTCCTCCAAACTACTTTGGAGCCATTCCACCAGCTATAGCACAATCTAAATATAGAAGCAGTGCGACTGCAGAAGCTGTTAGTCTCTGGTACTCTGTGTAGCAGCATTGCGCCTGTCCACACCAGTTCTGACTTTTCCTGAAATCAGCCTGATGGACAAGTCTTGTAGCTGGCATGAGCCCTTTGAAGGAGCTGACTGCATGCTGCTGGTGCAGGCGGCGGTGTGTGCATGTGACCAACTACAGCATCAACAAGCACCAGCCAGGCTTTGTTGCCAACGAAGATGCTGACTGTGATGGGGTGGGTTCTAAATGGAGCTTGAGAGCACTGCAAGAGCATCTGGAGGGGCAGTGTGGCATACAGTGGCAGGGCATTTGGTCTCAGGTGAGTCACATGCCTGAGATGCATGCAAGAGCACGCCTGATGCTGTATCGGATTACCTTTGGTTTCGTTTCTTAAGCAGCCTCGAGCTTTTGATTGCAGATCAGTTGAGTGCCGTCATTTACTGCACGTGTGCTTAACTCATGACTATGCTTCACAGACATTCGGGTATGGAATGCTGCAAGGACATGTTGTCTAAATCTGCGCATGCAGTATACGACAAATGGATGAGCTGCCCTTGCAGGTGCATGACTTAGTAATGGCTGCTGTGTTGGCTGCTGAGCCCGAGCTGCACAGCGCTGCCAGGATGCATGTGCCTCACAGGACCAACTGCTTTGAGGTCAGTCATCTTGCTGCCATCATCGCAACCTGACGGCCGTATGTGATTGCGCATTGTTGTACACACATTTGTGCAGTTTTTAAACTAAGCAGACCATCACAGCTGTCCCTTCTGCTCAACAGTGTTGTGCTCATTATACACTGGCAAGCATTTTCTTCAAGGTGCTATTCCTTTGAGTGCTTGTACTAATGCTCAGCTGTTGTATTTTTGGTGCACAGGCTCAGCTGCTGACGTGCAATGCATGAAGCTGCCAGCAACACTAGGAAACGCCACGAGGCATTGTTGCTGGCTGACTGCATCTCTGCATGCTGACATATTTGTGAATGACACCCTGCTGATGACACAAGTTACTTGGCCTTGGTTAGTCAACACTACTTTAGACTTGTTGTTCAAGGGTGTGAGAGTCAGTGAGATGCTGCTCCTGACTAAGATTTAGCAGTCTGGCTGCAGATCTTTGGATTTGACATCCTGCTGGACGACAAGTTCAGGGCGTGGCTGATAGAGGTGAACACAGGGCCTGACCTGTCCTCAAGCAACCCTCTGGACAAGCAGCTGAAGCACAAGATGGTGGCTCAGATGTTGCACCTAGTAAGAGTGGTACCATACGACAGGTATGTTACATGCGCTCCTGGCTTGTCTGCTGCCAAGCTCATTCAGTTTCTGCGGTGGGTGGTGAAGGGACACAGGTTCGAATTGGTTGGTTCCATACTGCACACTTGAACAGTCATGTTTGCTGCACACAAAAGATGGAGATACTGTAACAAACTCATAAACAAGGCTGTCTTCACCTGCTGCTCACTTGTTGCGCTGTGCTGTGCTGTGCTGTGCTGTGCTGTGCTGTGCTGTGCTGTGCTGTGCTGTGCTGTGCTGTGCTGTGCTGTGCTGTGCTGTGCTGTGCTGTGCTGTGCTGTGCTGTGCTGTGCTGAAAGTAGAGCTACTGATGCCTGTAGGGATGAATACATAGCACAGCAAAAGCTGGAGCAGACAGCTCGCCTCACAGGTCTCCCTGTGTCCCCGGCAACAAGCCTTGCTGGCGGTGGCCGCACCCTGTCCAGCAGTGGCCATACTCTTGTCAGCTGTGTCAGCACCTTGTCCAGCTGTGGCAGCCTGGTGGGCAGCAGCAGGCCTCAAACGGTGGCCACCTCACAATCTCAGCTGGGCATGAGACGCAGCACTGACTGGTTGCCAGCTACTGCTGCTGCCAGCGCCTCAGGCAAGCATGTTCTGAAGAGCACTTTGTTGTCTGATCGACAATTTTAGCACAGACTGCTGGGAGCGAAGTGCTCTCTGTAGTCCGCATTCATAAAGCTGGATGCAGTATTGACCAAGGCAACAATGTGTGCTTTCCCATTTGACTTGGGTGTTGCCTGGCTGTGGGATGTTGAATAGCCCAGCTTGCATCGTATCAGCAAAGCCTTCCCTTGTTGCTGGAATCAGGCACATGCAAGCGATTGACATCTGTGCAAGGCTAGGCTGTTGCCGCAATGCAGACCGGAATGCACTCCCTCATTCAACACTCGCGTGCATTACAGGTGTGACAGACATTGTAGCAGAGCTGGTGAATGAAACGATGGCAGAAGCAGCTTGCAGCTATCAGTGGCAAAGGGTCTTCCCATGCAGTGATGACCCAGACCGCTATCTTGACAAGTTTGAAATGCAGAGGACTGACACCAAGCGTGTATGCCAAGCTTTGAGAGACTGGGACAGCCAAAGGCCTCAGGATGTTTTGGTCAAGAAGTTGTCACAGCTTACAAGTCGTGCTTGGAGGTGAAGGTTGATCAGCACCAGGACTTGCTGCAGCTATCAAAGGCAGCGCTCACTTTTGATGGTCAAGCCGTTAGGCTTCAACATTGCTGTTGGTGTGTCAGCGTATCAATTTTGTTTTTGTACTGCCAATTGCAATAGCATGCTGTATTGTGGCTGTGGTCACTATGTAGGACTAAAGCAAAGTTTCTCTGAGTCAGCATAGTTTCATGGTCATTCCTTTTTACACAGGCATTCGTTGTGCATGTCTGCACTGATGAGCCCTGCCCGCCTCCCCTTCCAGGCCAATTTGTGGAATGCAAGCGAACATGATCATGAGCAGCGACGGAACATTCAATTGATACAATGGCATCGGATTTCCTGACGTACAGCCAATCGCTATCGCGCGGGTGATTTCGATGTCTGACTGGCAAGTTCAATGCGGGGCTCATCACCCTCGTCATTGGAAGCCAGATCCGCAGCTTCGGCCACAACCGCACCTTCCCACTGCACCCACTGCTTCCAGCAGTTTCGTTCGTGATGCTTGATAGGGCTGCAATCTGCAAGACAAAAGGGCACAATCGAATCTTTTTACGGTGTCGCTTGTCTCTGCTGCGTCTTCGTCCAGGTCTTTGTCGCAAGTCGCCAAGGTGATGAAGCTTTCAACACTGGTTGTCACGTTGTTGGTGGTGGCTTACGTAGCTGGCACGACATCAGCGCGCGACCTTCCCGGCGTCTCAGGTAAACTTGCTCTGACCTCACACCTGCAGATGTACGCCTTGCCCTGCTGCGTTATTGAGCACCAACGCTACTCCTCCTAAGTTGCAGACGGCGCAAAGACAGGAGCTCGACGACTTCTGAACGGCGGCTCCAGCCTTGACGGATCCGGAACCGATGCTCCAGACGGGGTAAGAAGCTCCCAAAAAAAAGGGTTCTGCACAGTATCTCGCTGATGTGCTTTCGCGTGTCAATGCAACGGCCACTGTGGCCTGTCTGTCGCCCTGCCTCGCCATACAGTATCTGCTCGTTGCAACGCCTTGACAGTAAACCTGCTTAAGCAAGCTTGCGCTTGTGTGTGATAAGGCTGTACTAGTATGCTTGCAATGTGCAGCTAAGCAGCGATGATCACAAGGGCCATGCTAATCTGTGTTGTCATACAGGACTACAAGGAAACGTGCAAGAATATTGAATACAACAGTAGCTTTGGTGGAACACTGAGTGCAAACTGTGGAGATGGCAACGGGGGATACCCATACACTCAGATCACAGACATCGATGCTTGTGGTGGAAACGTTAGGAACACTGGTGGGTCACTGCAGTGCATTCAGCAGGGATGAGAGTGCAGTCAACAACAATGAGAGTGCAAAGACAAAATCATATTCCAAGACAACAAAAGCTTCAAGACGCTGGCTTCTGCTTTGTAAGTTGTGCACAGTAAGACACTTAAGGAGATTGAGATCTACTTAGCAATCAGGCAAGCAGTATTGTCAATTTTAAACATTCTTGATAGTAGTGAAAATGCCATATATGGTACTATATAGTGGTACATGTTATTGCAATTGCCCACAGACCTGGTATGTTGTACCTGTAAACTTCAGTAGCATGCATCACATATGGGCATAGCATACAACTCATGATACCATTAATGAGTATTCATGCTGACAGTTTATGACTTGCTATCAGGTGTTGCATCAAAGGCATGTGAACGCCGTGTTCTTGCTTTTGCAGTGCATGAACATGCACTCATGCTCAAGTCATGATCACCAAGACAATGCATTGCATCAGCCTGCGGATAGCAACAAGCAAGAGACTGTATTTGGGTTCTTGCCCTCAGGTGTGATTGATGAGCTTGTGGAAGAAAATTGATCACGCTCTGTTCTGTCCCAGCTGCTATCTGACCTGATATGCCTGGTGCAGTGGCATACATATAGCATCTGTTTCAAATTGCATAATCTTAGCAGACTACAATCAGAATTGATGTGAAGCAACTGTGCTCTGCGACTGCATAAAAGAACGTGGAACAGATATTCACAAAAAAGGGAGAGTTTGTTCCCGCATGGGTGATGACTCATTTCTTGCTATTGTGTGAATAGTGGAACAAGTTGGCCAACCTGGTAAGGTAAGCTTTGAAACTCAGGTGGTGTATCAAAAATTGGTTGTGGTTCTGTGCGCATTGCGTGTCTGAATCACAGCAAGCTGAACTCAAGCTCCTCCTGAACTGATGCAGCCTTAATGCAAAGTCCAGTGTGCATGTGCTGTGATGTAGACTGGACAACTTAGGCAAACATATTCAAGTGTGCATCAACAAGACATTCAGTTCAGGCATGCATTCCAGTTGATTTGTGCAATGCAGGTACTCCCATGCAAGTGTACGCATGTGCAGTGTTGATCAGACTATGTAGAATTTTGCTGGCGCAAGCACAGCTAGCTAGAGCACATCAGACTATGTAGACTTTTGCCATGATTGCCCATCTTCAGCGAAACTGCCGCAGTGTTTAGCACTGTAGGCAGCATACGCATGCAGATAGCATTGCCTTGTGTATTGTTGTCTCACGACAGCCCACAGGCACTGCATGTTGGCAGACCCAGGACATCAACTGTGTCCACTTCATGCTGCTGGCTGGCGGCTTTAGGCAGATTGGCAGATCATAGGCTGGCATGCGGCCAGATGGGCTCTGCAGCAGCAGCGAGGCAGGCGTGCCGGCAGGATTTGATGTGGCAGCTTGGCGGAGGTATTATCAACACCCTAATTGCTGAAGGTATGAATGGTTTTGGACAGACGCTCAAGCCCAGTCTTAGCTCTGCAATCAAGCTAGACCTTTTGTTCTTGAGCTGGCTTGAGCAGATGCTGGAGCCGAGCTTGGAGCGTTCTCTGAGCGTGCGCACAACAAACAGCTTCAGGACTCTTGCAGCTAGTTGGGACTGCATGGTATGACACTGAGCATGCTGTGAATCTAGCTGTGCACAGGTACATATGCATGATGAATGTGAAGTAGCAATGCACAGGTACATATGCATGATGAAGAGCAGCATCTTTTCCTTTGCTGAACCGCCTTGCTTTGCAAGAGTGAGTACCAGGTCTGTGTTGCAAGTTGACAAACGTACCCCAACTTGCATTTACACTGGAACATGTGACATTTCCATGTAGGGGGGCACAGCAGCTTTGAGGGCTGTACGGCTCCTAAAGTGGACAGCAGTGCAGTGGATGGGGCAGCTGCTGCATTGCTTGCATTGCAGAGCAGCTCAAGCAAGCAACATGTAAGCGACTCCTGCCAAGCAGTGCTTTGTAGTTTCCTGATTTGCAACACTTTGTTGTAGATCAGGTATCACAATTTGTAAGAAAAGCAATTGACAGGAGGTGTTTGCACCAAGCTGCTTCATCTTGTGCATTAATGTTAGACCTGCTGAGTCAAGCACAGTAGCAGCAGACGCAAAAACCGTATTGCCCAGTCTGTGTCGAAAGGTGTCTACATGTACAGCTCAGGAACACAGGCAGGCTGGGCTGCTCAAACGGCACCAAGCGATACATCTGAAGTCCTACTTTAAAATTTGCTGCGACAAGAGACGCCATGCATGGCATATGAGGGTACACTTGAACCTTTCTGTATATATCTGTGCAGTTCACTGTACAGCTGTATGGCAACGGAATTTGCTACAATGAAGTCCATCTGAGATGGCTGCACCGGTGGCTGGTACCAGCTGTGCCTTGCTTGTGCCTCTTCGCCTAATTGTTTGCAGAGCAATTGGGATTTCGTCCCAGAGTCTTTGCTGCAACTATAGTAAGTGCCGCAATGATCTGAAGCCATGCTTGGTCATCTGGGATGGGCAATGTTATGACATCCAGTTCAGACTGTTGCACTTAAGCACCAAGGGCAATCAGCTGACTGGCTGACAGATACCAAATGTTGTTCTGATCTCTTTTCTTTGAGCTTGATATGTAGTTGCACTGGTGACTTGCATGTGTCTACTCATGCCATGTTCCCTTCCAGAAAACACTGTATCAACCACATGCCAAGCAAGGCAAGTGGGTTCAGATAACGCACAAGCCCTTTGTGAAGCACAGCCGTGACATGATGTAGACTGGCAAAGCGTGCTCATGAGCTGTAGCAGCTGCCAGAGTACTGTGGACAAAAGTAAATTTAGAATGTAGCAGGAGGGAATGCATGCCTGCAGTCAAGCAACTGGCAGGGTAGATTGCACATCTTGTTGACATGATGCCATGTGCATGTACCTGCAAACTTGCCTTTCCACTCCAAATCAACGGGTGAAGTAGGTGCTGCCGCATAGCTTTGGTGCTGCTTTCAACTTGCTGTTGTCTCTTTGTAACAGGATTGTATTTGATGGTGAGAGCATCTGTGTAGCCATTTTAGATTGATAGACTGATTACAACAGCTAGGTAGACACCACAGTAGCCGCTTCTGGCAGGTCTGGGCAACTTGTAGCCAGGTGGAAGTGTGCAACCAATTCCTGAAGAGTCATCTTGGATCCATCAATCGGCTCAAGGCCAGCAAAGGTTGCACTACAGGTGTCATTGATGATATCTGAGCAAGCATGCAGCACTGAGATGCACAGGCTTGCTGTCACACAGACCAAAAATACTAATGCAAGCACAGACTATGTACATGTGTGGGGTGCCCATGGTGTTGTCCGGCCACGGTCATCCTGACCAGGCATTGATCCTGGAGCAGTAACCCACAGGGGTCAAACTCTTTTGGTTTGCACATGCAAGCAGAATGCTTTGGGCGACACCAAGGCCAGATTGGCAGCCCAGGGCTTTACACAAAAGGAGGGCCTTGACTGCAACAGGGGGCCTGCATCAGGCAGCAAGCAGGCCATCTTCAAGACCTTGCTGGCTTGGGTGGCAGCAGAAGATGTGGAGCTTCACCAGCTGGACATCAAGGCTGCCATCCTGAATGATGACCTGCAGGAGATGGTCTGCATTTGACAGGAAGGGTATGCTGACCATAGGCCCAGCATGGTTGACATACCAGAACATCACGATA
>JAABUU010001957.1_pt1 | contig 31515 bp, 30 predicted proteins | sample 5559301 | NCBI WGS metagenome assembly JAABUU01 (sample SAMN10711884, study PRJNA513360) | rock metagenome | isolation source: Antarctica rocks | place: Antarctica: Victoria Land, Richard Nunatak white
CACGGGACAGGAACCATGGGCTAACCTCCTTGGCGCGGGGACGAGCCGCATCAAGGAGGCAGCCTACTCCATCTTCATGGGTTAGGAAACGCCCTCGTTAACAATCTGTGATACGACATATCGCAGGAGATGAGAAGAAGACGATCCTACACCAAGAAGAATCCCCGGCTGCGGCCGGGGATCGTCGCACCGAGAGCCTTGCGCGGTGGGGACGGGGAGTGGGAAGGCGTTTGCTCTTTGGGGGTGGTATGAAGTGGACGAAGTCCCCAGAGCCCAGTTTCGGTGCCGTAGCAGTGTGCGGGAGGGGGATTCCCTCCGCCGCTCTCTTCGGACGAACGGGGTGGTAAAGGAGCACTCCCACGACAGATATGGTCGCCAGCATAGTGGCTGCAATGGGACCTATCGCAGAAGATCATGCCGCGCGGTACAGATGAACGTTCTTGCCGTCGTCGCTCAGTACACGAGCGACAGCCGTATAAACGCGTCGGAGAGGGGAAGTGGGAGAGGGGAGCACCATGACCGCTGTCCCTCTGGGCTGGCGGTCAGTGAGCGCTTGATACGCACGCAAATCGGGCAAGAGAGAGGCTGGTGCGAGCGAGATGTTGTCGAGCTGTACTCTTGACCTCCTAATCGTTTTTGGAGATCTGGTGTAGCGGTATAGGTTCTTCATGGATATGTCTCAGGGGTTCTGCATTCCCATAATCAGTTGGATAACCGCCTCTCCCGTCTCATCCGGCGTTTGCCCGGTGGTGTCGAGGCGAGTCTCGTTCGGCACGGCACTGCGTTCTCTCAGTGTGGTGTTCCACTCCTGTGTTCGCTCCACGTCACGGAATCCACTATCACGTGTCGGTTCCGACACCCGCGTCTTCAGTTCGTTATTGCTGCACACGAGGCTGATGATGAGATAGCGATGATCAGGGAAGAGGGAAGGAATTTGCGGCACGCGGAAATCTTCCAAGTCCGTGATGATGACCGGCGTGTATCCGTAGCGGATGTAATTCCGGGCGATGGCGATCAGATTCTCGAAGGACATCTGCTCCTCGCGGGCAGAGGCGGTCTCCCACTGTGGATCGAGATGCAGTTGCCGCAGATGCTGGCCCAGATCCACGTACGGCCACGAGAACCGCGCGTGCAGCGCCCGACAGACGGTGGTCTTCCCAGCACCCGGCGCACCGGCGATCACCACGATATCCGGTAGAGATGTTCTCGCTTCGTTCGTCATATGTTACAGGCTCGTCGCCTCCATCGCCTTCTTCGCGTATTCCTCGCTCATGTGGACATAGAGCTGCGTCGTCTTGATGTCCTTGTGCCCCAGCCACTGTTGCAACTGGTGGGGCGACACGCGCCCGCTCTCCACCTACATGTGTATAGACTCAGGGACGCACCGCCGCAACGAGGAGATCAGTGTAGCAGGCGAGTAGGAGCGCGACGACGCCCCAGGGGATGAGCGTGCGCACAAGCCGTCGGGTTGCTGGATCATTCATAGAGTGGAGTAGAGCAGATGGCCTGTCGCATCCCGGCCACATGGCTGAGTGGCGATAGGGAAAGGAAGAGCATCGCTCGTACCGGTATGAACGCCAGGGATCGCTACCCGTGGACTTGCTTCGTGTGCAGACTCCCTGCCGCCGCTTCGACTACCGCCCGCACCGGCATCAAGACAATCGCCCCGCGCTCGACCGTGACGGCCAGCTTGTCGCCGCGTGTGATCCCCAGCTCTTCGCACAATCGCTTCGGGGGGTCAGTTGCATCTTCGAGGTAATCGTTAAGAGATAGTAGTGCATCGTCGTGTCAAGATTGGAGACGCCCTTCGATCCGCGTCACCCGCCGTTCGAGCGTGGTGTGATGCTCGATGACGGTCGTCAGGATCGCCGCGATATCTTCCTGTGCCTGATCGAGTTTGCGATCAATCACCACGACACCATCGCGTGTCTTCGCTGTCTCGATTTCGAGCGACTTGAGTCGATCCGCGATCCGGATCAAGTCCGCCTTTATCTGCGTATTCGCGACAACGACCTCGCGCCGAATGGCTTTTCCTTCCCCCTCAACTCCTTCCCGGATCACGCCACGCAGTTGGTCTACTTCGACATGTATGAGCATAGGGGAAGCGTAGCATTTTCCGTTACCGGTGGCAAGCGGGGGATTTGCAGGCCACGCGACGAATGGCTTGCCGTCCCCGCCGCCGCTCAGTAGCTCGCCGCTTGCAACTCCGCGTCCATCGCGTCCCGCGCCAGGTCCACGTAGATACTCGTCGTGTCGGGCGAGGCGTGACCAAGCGCCGTGCCGACCACTGCCGGCGTCGCGCCACGCTTCAGCATCTGGACGGCCATCGTGTGCCTGAGCGTATGTACCGATGCATAGCTAATCCCCGCTTCCTTACAATATTTCGCCACGATATTCTCGATGCCGCGCGGTCCGATGCTCCTATCAAACTTGGTGAGAAAGAGGGCAGGGGAGTCCGTCTCCTCCCGCTCGGCGAGATACGCCCGCAGTGCCGCGCATACCCGTGCATTGAGCGTCACCGTGCGTCCATGGCTTCCGCGACCGACGATACGAACGTGTCCGACAACAGTCTCGACGGATGGGGAGGGAGGGCGACATCGGCGACATCGGCGACGTGCAGATGCGCGATTTCCGTGAGGCGCAGGCCTGTCTGGAGCGCCAACTCGATCAGCGCACTGTCGCAGAAGTGATCGGCGGCAGCGCCACGCAGGCGCGTGTACTCTTCCTCGGTCAGCACGCGCGGTGGGTGCGTCTCGCGTTCGGACGGCAGGAGATCGGCGGCAGGGGAGCGCGTGATGATCCCCTCATTCACAAGAAACGCGAAGAAGGAGCGGATCGCCGCGATGCTGCGCCGACGGGTGCTGGGCCACATGTCCTCGGGCTGCACAATGGGCCAGGAAGGCCGTCAAGTGCTGGCGCTGCACCGATGTGGCGCTCTCGATGTGACCGCGCGTCTCGAGACATTCTCTGAGGTGGGAGACATCGTCCCGATACTCCCGCTTGGTGCGCTCACTGAACCGGCGCGTGGTCATCAGCCACGCGGTGGAGCGGGCAAGGCTCTCGGGGAGGGACGTGCGATAAGGATCACGCTTCATGGTTACCGAATTATAGCAGGTTCGCTCCGCACCTCGCCACCCGGGTGAACCAGCATCCTTGCACTGACGCCTGGAAATCCCGTAGTCTGACCGCGCATACCGCCACGTACCGACGCCGACGGGGGCCGTTGGCCGCTGTCTCCCGATCCGCGCGATGAAGAGGAAGGAGTCCCCTGATGAGCACCCCGGCTGCATCGCCCGTTCGCCAGGACTGGCTGGACCGCTGGCACGAGGAGATCCTCGAACCCGATCTGCCGATCGTCGACCCGCATCATCACCTCTGGGACCGCCCCGGTTGGCGCTACCTGCTCGACGAACTCCTTGCCGATGTGCAGAGTGGCCACAACATCGTTGCGACCGTCTTCCTGCAGTGCCGCGCGATGCATCGTGCCGACGGCCCCGAACCGCTCCACCCCGTCGGCGAGACGGAGTTCGTCAACGGCATCGCAGCGATGAGCGCGAGCGGCGGCTACGGACCGACGCGGATCTGCGCCGGGATCGTCGGCTACGCCGACCTGACACTCGGCGTGCCCGTGCGGGACGTATTGGAGGCGCATCTCCGTGTCGGCGGCGGGCGCTTCCGCGGCATCCGTCACACCAACGCCTGGGAGGCGTCGGTGCCCCGCCCCACGAACGCGCCGCACGCGCACCTGCTTGCCGATGCGCGCTTCCGCCAAGGCTTCGCGCAACTGGCCCCGCTCGGCCTCTCGTTCGACGCGTGGTTGTATCACCCGCAGATCCCTGAACTGGTCGCGCTGGCGCGCGCCTTCCCCGACACGCTGATCGTCCTGAACCATGTCGGCGGGCCGTTGGGGATCGGCGCGTACGCCGGGAAGCGTGACGAGATGTTGACTCAGTGGTCGGCCAGCATCCGCGACCTGGCGACCTGCCCAAATGTATCCGTGAAGCTGGGCGGGTTGGGGATGCCGCTCACCGGTCTCGGCTTCCACGAGCAGGCGGAGCCACCGTCTTCGGAGCGGCTGGCCGACGCCTCCCGCCCCTACTTCGAGACGTGCATCGCGGCGTTCGGCGCCGAGCGGTGCATGTTCGAGAGCAACTTCCCAGTGGACAAGGAGTCGTTCAGTTACGCGGTCTATTGGAACGCCTGCAAGCGGCTGACCCAGGGGGCGAGCGCGACAGAGAAAGCGGCGCTGTTCAGCGGCAGTGCGGCACGCTTCTACCGGATCGCGCCGTCGAGCTGATTCGCCCCGTCTCCAATCAGCAGACGGAGGTGGTCCGTAATGCGCTCGTCCGCGAACCACGGGAGGAGGGGAGGGTAACACTCTCTTCTTCGTCAAATCCCCAAGCCCCTCCTTTCTTAGCTGCCCGGCGCCGGACGGGCGGGGAGGGGAGGTGCGGGGAACATTGTGGTTTGACGAAGGTCAGCGTAAAAACGACCAGAATAGGCGAAGATACGGGTTCGTGCCCGAGAGCAGCGTGCGAACTGCTCTGTTATTATTGGTGCCAGCAATAGCGGCCGCACATTCTGATTGTGGTGGATGGGCTCCGGCAGGCCGTTCTCTGAGGGGAAGCGCGAAGGGAATCGCCCCGCGATGATCGATGATATTCTCACGGCCTTGGCGCAGTTCCCCGGTCTGTGGGAGCGGCTCGACCACGAGATCAACGCAGACCGTGCCCTTCGCTACCTTCGCGGCCTTGAGGCGGTTCACGGGCCGTCGCAGACCGTTCCCTGGAGCCGCGCCCCCGTCATCCAGCAACTCCTCGCCGCCGACGGCCTCATCGACACCACCGATCTGGTATGGGCCAGCAACTTCGAGCGCACCGGCAACGCCGCGCTGCTGCTCGGTCGCGCGCCGCAGGCAAAGCAGGTGTGGTTGCTCGCGCACCTCGACCAGATCTCGTACCTCGTCGATCCGGGTGCCGGGCCGTCGTACGACCTCGTGCCCCTCTGCTTCCATATGCAGCGCTCCGGTGCGCGCCCCGCCGTCGCAGTGGCCTTCGATCTCGCGCGGCACGAACTGGTCGTCACCGCGCGTGGGGAGATTCGGGTTGCGGACGGGCGCGTGCGTTTCGCGCTGACAGAAGGCGGGCCGATCGGCCCCGGCCACCGCGTGGTGTATGAATCGCGGTTTACGTACGATGCGGATACTGGGCGGATCACGGGCTATCTGGATGACAGCGTCGGCTGTGTAGCGATGCTGCTCGCCGCAGCGGTGCTCCGCGCCTATCCGGTGGAGGTGCTCATCGGCCTCACCGACGAAGAGGAGGGTCCGGTGAGCGATGGCAGCCAGGCGTTTGCCCGTGGCGGCCGGCGACTGCTCCGCCATTTCGACGTACCGTCGCTCGTGATCGTCTCAGACTCGCACGAGGCGGAGCCGATGGAGCGGGGCAACGGCCCGCAGGACCTGCAACTCGGGGACGGCGCGGTCTTCGTCGAACGTTCCTCCTCCGGGCGCGGCGCGCCCACGCCGCCGCACCTCTACGCGCTCCAGCAGCAGCTCGCCGGGGCGCTGGTGACCCGTGGCATCCGGCTCCGCGAGAATTGGGGAGGCTATACGGCCCGCAGCGAGGATGTGAACGCGAGCGCGGTGACGCCGAATGTCGCCCTCTTCGGCTACCTCGCCAGCAACCGGCATTACGCCATGGGTGTGCCCACCGCGCACCTCGCGGACCTCCTCGACCTCGCGCGCGCCATCGCCTGCTACACCTTGCTGGCGCACACGCCGCTGTGGGACGCATTCCAAGGGGCGCGGGCGTGATCGAGTACGTGACTGTGGGCGAGATCACGCTGGATGACACGGTCCGCGACGATGGGACGCTCCTCCGCGATCAGGTCGGTGGGGGCAGTATCTACTCCGCATTGGGACTGCGGCTCTGGGGCCCGACCGTCGGCGTCCATGCCGTCATCGGCCGCGAATACCCCCAAGAATCGCTGGCGGCACTCGCTGCTGCCGGCGTCGGCACCGAGGGAATCACCGCGTGGGATGGCTGGAGCCTGCGCCTCTGGCTCCTCCATGAGGAGGAGAACCGGAAGCAGCAGGTGCCCAGGCTGCGCTCCGCCAGTTTCGCAGCGCTCGACGCGGCGCGCGGCCCCTTGCCGGACGGCTACCTCACCGCCCGTGGCGTCCATCTCGCCCCCGCGACGCCCGAGGGGCAACGGCGCGCGCGGGACGAGGTGCGTGCTCGTATCCCCGGTGCCGTCATCGCGCTGGACCTGCTCACAGCCCCCTTCATCGCCACGGAGCCGTACCGTTCGGGCGATCTGCTCCACGGCATTGACCTCTTCCTCCCGAGTCAGGCCGAAGTCCAAGATATCTGGCCGGGCAGGCCGCTCGCGGCGTTGTTCAGCGAATGGGCGACGTGCGGCCCGTGCTGCATCGCGGTTAAACGTGACATCGCCGGCTCACTGGTCTATGACTGGGCGACCGACCGTGTCTACGACATTCCGATCTACCCAGCCACGGCGGTGGATACAACGGGCGCCGGTGACGCCTACGCGGGGGGATTCCTCGCTGGGTGGGTCGAAACCGGGAGTGCCCTCGAAGCGGGACTCTGGGGCACGGTTTCCGCATCGTTCGCGGTCGAGGCATGGGGGGCGCTACATCTGCTGGATGTTCCACGCGTGGCGGCATCCGAGCGGTTGGCGTGGCTCCGCCCGCATGTCCGCTCCCTTCGGCGAAGCGATGTGCCGCATGGATAATGTGCATCAGCGCGCGACCACCGATCGGGCGGTCACGTCGTACGAGGTCGTCGGGGTTGGGGATGCCGATGTAGACATCTACCTTGATGTCCCACACCTCCCCGGTCGCGATGAAAAAGTCGCCGCGATGGCGGCGGTCTGGTACCCCGGCGGCATGGTTGCGAACTTTCTCGTCGCGCTACGCCGCCTCGGTACATCGTGCTGCTTTCACGGCCCCATCGGCGCGGATGCGTTCGGGCGGATGGTGCAGGCGAACTTCGTCGAGCAGGATGTCGCAATCGACGGCCTGATCGTCAAACCGGAGGGCAGCACGTATTACTGCGTCGTCCTACTGGATGCGAGTGGCGAGAAGGCGCTCGTCATCGCGCCTACGGACTGCATCTTCCCCATGCCGAACGATATTGACCCCGCGATCATCGCCCCCGCCCGGCATCTCCATACGGCAGGGCTGCGGATGGACGCGGCGCTCCGGGCGGCGCGCATCGCCAAACGGCACAATCTGACGGTTTCGCTCGACGTGGAGCCGTCCGATCCTGGCGATGCCGCACAACTCGCCGAACTGCTGGCGCTCACCGATCTGCTCTTCGTCAACCATGGCGCGCTCGCGGCACTCACCGGGTCCGACCTTTCACCCGCCGCTGCCCTCCCGGTGTTGCTCGCGCGCGGCCCCCGAACCGTCTGCGTGACAGTCGGCGCGCGCGGCGCGTGGGTCGGCACGCGCGATGGAACGTGGCATATTCCCGCCTTCCCGGTGCCGGTCGTTGACAGCACAGGCGCCGGGGATACCTTCGCGGCGGCATTTGTCTACGGGTACCGGGCGGGGTGGTCGCCGCCGACAAGCGCCCGCTTCGCCGCCGCCGCCGCCGCACTGGCGATTGGACATCGCGGCGGGCATCATGGCGCACCGAGTCGCGACGCGGTAGCATCGTTTCTGGCAGCACATTCGCACGCGCCGGATCATCCGTGATGATCCATTCGGAACGTGACGCCGCGAGCGTCAGAGAGGGTAAAGCATGCTTGAATTACGCCGTGCGCAGACGGGTCGCATCCAGGTCATCGGACATCGCGGTGCGATGGGGCACATCGCGGAGAACACCTTCCCGTCGTTTGAATTGGGGCTGCGCCAAGGTGCGGATATCCTCGAACTGGATATTCACCTGAGCCGCGATGGTGAGGTCGTCGTCATCCACGATGCGACTCTCGATCGCACCACGGACGGCCACGGCTATGTCCGGGATTACACGCTCGCGGAGTTGAAACGGCTGGATGCGGGCGGGAAGCACGGGGCTCCGGGAGCGCGCATCCCGACATTCGCGGAAGTCCTGGAATGGGCGCGGGATCGGGCGGCGCTCGCAGTCGAGATCAAGGCCGCGCATGTGCGCTACCCCGGCATCGAGGCAAAAATGCTCGATCTACTGGCGCGCTACGGGATGACCGAGCATGTTGTGGTCATCTCTTTCGACCATACGAGTCTGCGCGAGGTGAAACGGCTTGCCCCGGATGTGGCGATTGGCCCGCTCTACCTTGCCCGGCTCGCCGACTCCGCTGGGCTGATGCGCGCGACCGGCGCGGAGGTGATGCGACCCCAGTATGCATACGTGACCGAGGCGGAGGTGCAGGTTGCGCGCGAAAATGACTGGGCAATCGCGCCGTGGGGAGCGACAGAACACCCAATGTGGGAGTATCTCTGGGGACTGGGAGTGGATGCGATGAGCGCGAATCACCCTGATCGCCTCGTCGCCGCCCTCGCCGAGTTCGAGGCAGGCGCGCGCACCGGAGAGGAGAGCGCGCGATGAAGCCAGCCGATACCGTCCTCGACACCGAGAGACAGGTCGAGGTGGCCGACGTGGGATCGTTCCAGCAGATCGGATTCGCCGTGCCGACGGATGCGACGCGCCTCACTGTCTCGCTCGACTTCGTGCGCGAGGAGCGACTGTCCCTGCATTTGCAGGTCTTTGACAGCACAGGACAATTCCGGGGGCGGGGATTCAGTTACAACGGTCGAGGCGCGATCCACATCGCGCTGGAGATCCGCCGGGAGGGTGGGCCACCGCAAGGGATTCCGGGGCCGTTCGGGCCGGGCGAATGGATCGCCGAGGTCGAGGTCCGCACCGTGGACCGCCCCGCCACGTATCGCCTGCGCGCTGTGGCGGCGTACGACGATCGCGACGCATCCGCCGTGGCGGTCGCGCCGGTGACGCACGATCCGTCCACCGCGCCGCGCCGAGGATGGGTGCGCGGCGACCTCCACGCGCACACGACGGAGAGCGACGGCAGCCTCTCCTTGCCCGCCGCCGTGGCCGTCGCCCGCGAGCGCGGCCTCGACTTCCTTGCCTTCGCCGAGCACAATACGAACAGTGGCTGGCGCCACTACCCCGCGCTGTCAGACGCCGACTTTGTCCTGATCCGCGCCGAGGAGATGACGACTGGCCACGGGCACGGCGTCGCGGTCGGACTGCGTGAATGGTTAGACTGGCGGGTGGGCCGGATCGGCGAGCAGACGGTTCGTACAGTCAATGACGTCCTCCGCGACGCGCGCGCGCAGGGCGCGCTGTTTTATCCGGCCCATCCCTTCATCCCCTTCTTCGACTGGCGCTTCACGGAGACCGACTGGTCACTGGTAGACGCACTGGAGGTGTGGAGCAACCCGTCCTACGTCGGCAGCCCCGGTGCGACGATGCGTGCCTTCGGTCTCTGGGACGCGCTCCTGCGTCAGGGCTATCGGGTGCTCGCCCTCGGTGGGAGCGACGCGCACCGGCTGGAGCATCCCTGGCAAAGCGTCGGCATCCCGTTCACCCATGTCTATGTGGAGGAGTTCAGCGAGACGGGCATCATCGAGGCGATCCGCCGTGGCCGCGTCTTCGTCTCTCTCGGTGCGGAGATGGAACTGACGGCGGCGCCCGCCGACGCACCGGATCGCCCGGTGTACATGGGCGAAACGCTCGCCGCCTCGGGTGAGGTTGTCCTTATCCTCGATGTGCGCCGCTTCTATGGGCCGCTGCGTGCCCGGCTGGTGCGGGATGGCCTCGTGCGCGAGCGCGTCAATCGCCCGGAGCGCGCCGACGGGAATCACCAGATCGAATTCCGTGACTCCGTGGATCAGGCGACCTTTTACCGCGTCGAGTTGCATCAGGATCGTGGCAACGAGAGCGAGGATGCCGGATCACTGCGGGCTTTCGGCAATCCGATCTTCGTCCAGCCCGCTACCGCCGAGAAAGCACGAACGTCTCACTTCTAAGGAGTATCGCATGCACCCACACGAGGCAGAACCCGCTCATCTATTTCCACCGTCACGCAAACTGGTCATCGGCATGCTGCATCTCCTGCCGCTGCCCGGCTCCGAGGACTACCGTGGCGGCGGGCTTGGCCCGATCCTCGAACGTGCCCGCTGGGAGGCGAGCACACTCGCTGACGGTGGTATTGACGCAATCATGCTCCAGAATACGGGCGACCTGCCCCCCGCGCGGGACGGAGAACCCGAAACGATTGCCGCAATGAGCGTGATTGGCGCCGTGCTCCGTCGCGAGGTTGCCTGCCCGCTCGGCGTCAACGTGCTCGCGAACGGCGCCGTCGCGTCGCTCGCGATTGCCCAGGCGATTGAGGCGTCGTTTGTTCGCATTAAAGTGTACGTTGGCGCGGTGGTGACGACGGAGGGTCTACTGACCGGGGCGGCGAAGGAGGCGCTGACCTTCCGTCGCCGGATCGGCGCGGAGCAGATCGCGATCATGGCCGATGTCTATGATCGGACGAGCGCGCCCGTGGGCGATATGCCCATCGCCGTCGCGGCGGATCTCGCACTGCGCCACGGCCATGCGGACGCGGCAATCGTGACCGGGTATTCTGTGGAGGACTCGCTGGCGCGCATCCGCGACATCAAGGCGGCGATACCCGGCGCGGTCGTCCTCGCGGGGGGTGGTACGACCGCCGAGAATGTCGGCCGGTTCCTGGCGTGCTGCGACGGTGTCGTGGTGGGATCGAGCATCAAGGATACCGGCCAGTTCGTCGGGACGGTTGACCCGGCGCGACTCGCCGCCTATATGGACGCGGTTACATCAGCGCGGGAAGCCTGAAGGCGCGCCACATATATGTGGAGGCGTCTACACCAGTCGCGTTACCGCCTGCCATACACGTTCGCGGCGCGCTTCCGCCTCTATTCGCATTGCGGTGCCGGGGCGGGGCAGTGCGAACTGTTCGATCATGAACGACGCGGCAACCGCGCCATAACAGCCCGCCCGCGCGGCATCGCCCGTCTCAACCCAACCGATCAAGCATCCGCCGCAGTATGCATTGCCGGCCCCCGTCACGTCTACCACCCGCGTCAGCACGGCAGGTATGTGCCAGGTCCGGCCCGTCGAGACGTGGCGGACCAGCGAACCTTCCGCCCCCATGCGTAGCGCGAGCACGTCCGCGCCGACCGACTGTAGCGCGTCGAGAGACGCGAGCGGGTTCGCCGCTCCGGTGCGTTCCATGGCGTCGGCGAGGTCCGGTGAGAAGATGTCCACCCCAGCCAGCAGCCCCGCCAACGAAGAGGAAGCGTCCGTGTCGCAGAGAGCGGCGAAGGATTCCACGCAGAGCGCCGTCCCGTGCTCTGCCTTGAGGTGTCGGAGGAAGGCGAGTTGCTCGGCGTTTGGTCCCACTACGTGGATACCGCGGACATAATGATATGCGGCGGGCACCTGCGCGGGTGGCACGCGCACCTGCGACCAGTCGCGCGGTCCGCGCATCACTTCAACACGGCTCTCGTCATCCTCGTACAATAGCCACAGCCTGAACCGTTTGTAGGGCGCGGGGACAAGCCCACTCAGGTCAATTCCGCATGCTTCCGCGAGAAAGCGGTAATCGTCGGCAGGAAAATCGGACGCGACATGCGCGACCAGCCCCACCGCGTCGGACCAGACGCGCATCCCAAGGGCGGCCTCCGCCCCGCCGCCACCGATCACGCCCATCCGCGTGCGGCCATCGGGAAAGACAAGATCGTTGATCCACAGACCGCTGTAGGTGAAATAGTCAATGCTCATGCCAATATTTTACCCGCGCGCGTGACCTGCGTACATCCACCGTGTTGACAAAGATCACCCCTCCGATACACTTCCCGGATAATAGCGAGAAAACAGTCTGGAGTGACCGCAGCGTGGTCAAATTCGTGACCGTGGGCAATATGACGATTGATGAGATCCTGCTGCCGGATGGGCGCTCCGCGTCGTCCCAATGCGGCGGAAACTGCCTCTACGCGGCGGTGGGCGCACGTATCTGGTCCGACTCCGTCGGAATCGTCAGCCTCGTCGGCGCGGACTTCCCGCGTGCATGGCTGGACGCGGTCCGCGAGGCCGGCATTGATACACGGGGCATCGCCGCTCTGCCGCAACCACACGGGATGCACGCCGGACTGGCTTACCGCGCCGACGGGGAGCGCGCGATGTTGCAGGAGGGCGTCCCCGGCCGGGACGAATACGACAAGTATCCGCACGAGTGGCAAGAGTGGCTGGATTATTCGCCGGGGGCGAAGCATGTGCCGTCGGCATACGCGGACGCGATCGGGGTGCATTTTGCGCCCGTCCCCGTCCAGTCCCATGAAGCGCTTGTGCCAACGATGCGCCGCCCCGGCCGCTACTTGACGCTCGACTCGCCCTGGTGGGACGGCGCGGCCGGCCGATATGAGCCACATCTCGAATTGCTCGCAGCGATTGATGCGCTCCTGCCGAGCGAGCACGATCTGCGCGTCTTTTCACGCAAGTCGGTGGGCGCGGTGGAGGCAGCCCGTGCCCTCGGTCGGCTTGGACCGGCGGCGGTTATCGTGAAGATGGGATCGCGCGGCTCGCTGGTCTCTACGCCGCGCAGCGAGACGATGATGCACGTCCCGGCGTTTCCGTGCGACGTGGTTGATCCGACGGGCGCGGGGGACGCGTTTTGCGGCGGTTTCCTGGTCGGGTTAGTCGAAACGGGCGATCCGGTCGAAGCGGCCTGCTACGGAACGATCTCCGCGTCATTTGTTGTCGAAGGCTTCGGATCGCTTTTCGCGCTAAATGTCGCACGCCGCGACGCCGAGGCACGGCGGCGGTCTTTGAATCTCCAGCCTGTAGAGGAGGAGTGATGCAGGAATCACGCAATCTCTTTCAATCACCGTTGATTGTTGATGACATCCACGCGCAGGCAACGCTGATCCGCGAGGTGGTCACGCGGGTCGAACCGCAGATCGCGGCGGTGATCACCGATGATCTGGCGCGGCGGACGGCGAAGGTCTATCTGACAGGGTGCGGCGACTCGCACTACGTCGGCCTCGCCGCCCGTCTCGCATTCGACACGTATGCGCGCGTCCCGACGGAGCCGGTCGAATCGCTCGAATTCGCCCGGTATATCGTGGATGCAATGCCAGCAAACAGTATTGTCGTCGGCGTCTCGAACTCGGGAGAAGTCTCCCGGACGGTGGAGACACTCCAGGTGGCCCGGCGACGGAAGGCATACACCATCGCCATCACGGGCACGCCGAACAATCGGCTTGCGCAGGCGGGCGAGGCGACGATCATCCAGACCGTGCCGTCGCTCGGGGAGGATTGGAACCCCTTCAGCGTCGGGGCGCTCGGTCTCGGCAACTATCTCGCCAGTCTCATCACGCTCTATCTGATCGCTTTCCGGCTCGGCGAGTTGCGCGGCGTCATCTCCGCCACGGAGGTCAATGCGCTCAAAGGGCAGATCATGCGGGCGGCGGAGATCGTCGAACGAACGGTCGCGGCCAATGATGCCGCCGTGCAGGAGTACGCCCGGCAAGTGTCGCATCTCGATACCTTCCAGATCCTCGGCGCGGGGCCGAGTTATGCCGTCGCCCTCTTCTCGGCGGCGAAGTTATTCGAGCAGCCCCATGCCAACGGCGTCCCGCAGGAATTGGAGGAGTGGGCGCATGAGCAATACTTCCTGACGCGACCGGGCGCGACGCAGATCTTCGTCATCGTGCCACCCGGCAGGAGCCGCGATCGTGCCCTCGAACAGATGCGCGGCGCGCGCGACATGGGCGCGACGGTGGTCGCGGTCTGCGACGAGAGCGACGCCGAGGTGCGTGCCGCAACCGATCTCGCCTTCCCGATCCACGGGTCGCTCCCCGAAGCGTTCTCGCCCTTGACGTATATCGTGCCCAATCAGCTCTTCGCCACCCACCTGCACACAGTGCGCGGTCGTCCCCCGCTGGACGCTCCCTATGATGTGAATCGCTTGCGTGAGGTCAACTATCGCCAGATTTTTCAGAGCAGCATCCCCGATGGAGAGGGATGAGCGCGTGATGGAGCGGAAGATGTTCGAAACGCTCAGCCTTGAAACGCCGGAACGCCAGGCGCTCGTATTGATTACCGACGAGGTGCGTCGCGTCATTCACGAGAGCGGGGTTGCCGAGGGACTATGCATCGTCTTCTGCCCGCACACGACGGCAGGCCTGACGATCAACTCCGCGCTTGACCCGGCAACCGCGCAGGACCTACGGCACGAACTCGACCGGCTCGTACCGACGCGGGTGGATTTCATCCACACCTTCGATACGCCATCGGACGCGGCGGGCCACATCAAGGCGACGCTCGTCGGGCCGCAACTGACGCTCATCGTCCATGACGGCACCCTCGTGCTCGGCAGCGCGCAGGGCGTCTTCTTGTGCGAGTTCGACGGGCCGCGCCGGCGGCAGGTCCATGTGAAGGTCGTCGCGGATTCGAGGTAAATGCATGAAGACAGCACCGAGTTGGGCCGGTGTGCGGGCGGAAATCCTCACGCAGGCCGATGTGGCCGCCACGACCATTGAGACCGCGATGCCGACCGCGACGCAGGTGGCAGACGCGGCGCACGCCCGGGGCATCGAGCGCGTCCTCATCGTCGGGGCGGGGGCGTCGCTCCACGCGGCGGAGGCGATGCGCGGGTGGATCGAGGAGTGCGCGGCGTTGCCGTGCGAGCCGGTCCCGGCGCTTGAATACCTCGGCTATATCTCTCGGCGCGACACCGCGCGCACGCTCGTCGTGATGGTCAGTTCAAGTGGGCGCGCGTCGCTGACCCTCGATGCACTCCGCCGCGCGCTGGCGGGGCCGGCCTTCGTCGTCGGCGTCACGGACGCGGTGGACTCACCGTTTGCGACGGATGTCCACGCCGCGATCTGTACGGCGAGCGCCAAGCAGACGGGGTGGCCGACGCAGACCACGACGGCCGCGATGGCGGCGCTCGCAGCGCTCGGCGTGGCGCTTGCGCCGCCTGATCGCCGCAGGGCTGCTGCCGCCGCACTCCGCACGGTGTCGGCGGCACTCCCCACTGTGATCGCCGATACCGAGCAACCAATGCGGGCGCTCGCCGAAGCGTTGTCGGCACACGAAGTGTTCGGGTTCGTCGGCGCGGGACCTGCGTGGGGCGTGGCGCACGACGGCGCGATGCTCGTGACGATGGCCACAGCGGATTGCGCGATTGCCTGGGAGACAGAGGAGATGCATCATGGCGATCAGGCGGCGGCATTGATCCGCATGAGCGCACCGATCTTCGTCCTCGCGCCGGAGGGTGCGGGATGGCCACGGGCGACGGAGACCGTCGCCGCGATCGAGGCGGCGGGCGGGCGGGCGATTGTGCTGGGCACGGAGAAGATGACGACGCCAGCCTCACATATCACACGCCTCCCAACCGTCCCGGAGAATCTCAGTCCGTTCGTTTCCCTCGCGCCCCTGCACTGGTTCGCGTACTATCTTGCCGTGACGAAGGTCCAGCGCACTACCCACCACGCGCGGGCGATGCTCCTCGCGGAACTTGCTGCTTCGCCCGTCCCGACCGCCGATAGATCGCCGAGAGGAGTGACCCTTGACAGCAATGGACAGTAGCGCATCGCCATTTCAGGCAAACCGGAACGAGGACGAGATGTGGGCTGAGGTGGAAAGCCTCCCGGCGCTGATCCGCGAGCGCCTGCGACCGACCGATGAGGCCGTCCGTCGTCTGCTCGACCACAACGAATGCCTCTCGGTCAAGCAGATCTTCATCACCGGCTGCGGTGACTCGCATAACGCGGGCGTGGCTGCCGAGATGGCATTCGACGCCCTCGCGGGCATCCCCGCGCACGCGCTCCCCGCCATGCAGTTCTCCCGCTACACGATCCGCACCTTGCGGCGCGATTTCCCGCGCAACCCGCTCGTCGTCGGCATTTCCACATCGGGAGAGGTTTCGCGCACCATCGAGGCGTTGACGCTGGCACGGCAGCATGGCGCGCTGACCGTCGCGCTGACGGGAAACGGCGAGAGCCGCGCGGCACGGGCGGCGGAGAAAGTGCTTGCCGTCTCCACCGAGAGTTATGGCCGCTCCCCCGGCGTTCGTACCTACGCGATGTCGCTCCTCAGCCTCTATCTGCTCGCGATCCGGCTCGGTGAGGTCGCGGCGCGCTACACGCAGTCCGAAGCGGATGACTTACGCGCGGAATTGTTGGGCGCGGCGGATACGATCGAGGCAACGATCACGGCGACCGCCCAGGCCGCGCTCGCTGTGGGCGCGGAGACGGGCGCGGCGCCGAATTTCGTCTTTGTCGGCAGCGGGCCGAATTACGCGACCGCCCTCTTCGGGGCGGCGAAGATGGTGGAGGCGGCCGGGAAGCATGTGATCGGGCAGGAGATGGAGGAGTGGGCGCACCTTCAGTATTTCAGCAAAGAGGCGGCGACACCGACGGTGCTCATCGCCCCGCCCGGTGAGAGCCACGATCGCGCGGTGGAACTCGTCCAGGTGATGCGGCATCTCGGGCGCCGCATCATCGCCGTGGTCGCCGAGGACGACCGTGACATCGCCCCGCACGCAGACGTCGTCCTCCCCATCCGTGGCACAGTCCGCGAGATGTTCAGCCCGTTGGTCTCCTGCATCCCGGTCGAACTGCTCGCTGCCGCCGTGGCGCATGCCAGCGGCGAACCATACTTCCGCCAGACAACACCGACCTACGATGACGGGAACGGCATCCGCGTGAGCCGTATCCGCGCCGAACTTTCGTAGCATGCCCGGTTCGGAGGGAGACCGATGATTGCTTCTGCGCACGATCCCGACGCTGGTCGCGAGGCACAGATTGAAGCGGAACGGGCGGCGATGCGGGCGCACCAGCCGCGCGACCGTGCGACGCGCCTTCGCTACAACTATGAGGAACTGACGGGCCAGCCCGCCGCGATCCGCACAACGTTGACCGTGGAGCGCGATCGTATCCGGGCGGTCGCCCGCCTCCTCGCGGAGCGGGGCAGCGGGCGAATCTATGGCATCGGCTGCGGCGATTCGTGGTCCACCTGTCAGGCGGTCCGCGACACGTTCGAGACTCTGCTGGATATGCCCTTCGCGGTGATCCAGTCGCTTGAGTTCACCCGCTACAGTCAGCGCTTCGTTGGGGCGAACGATGTCGTGATCGGGCTGAGTGCGTCCGGGACGACTGCTGAGACCGCGCGCGGGCTCCAGGCGGCGCATGAGGCTGGGGCCATGACAATCGGCGTGACGAACGAGGAAGGCTCACTGTTCACGCAGGTTCCCGACACCTGGCTGCTCGGTCACGCGATCCGGCGCGCCAGTTTCCCGACGCAGGCGAGTACGGTCGGGCTGGCGGCGCTCATCGCGCTCGCCAGCGAAGCCGCCCGCGTGCGCGACCTGCACGATGAGCGCGTGCGCGAGGTGGATGCGTGGCTGAATGCCCTCCCCACGACGGTGGAGCAGGTAATCGCGGCAGCCGATCCGCTGGCTGCGGGCCTCGGCGCGCGATGGGTGGATCGTGCGGCCTTCCTCTTCGTCGGGGCCGGGCCGGGGCTGGCCGCCGCGATGTTCGGCGCATGCAAGATCCGCGAGGGATGCGAGGGATACGGCTGGGTGCTCGGCACCGAGGAGTTCCACCATTACGAGGTCGTCCATTCGGGCGACCCGGTCTTCCTCATTGCACCTGATGACGCAGCCTATCCCCGCGCGGTTGACGTGGCCCGCGTGGTCCACGACGCGGGCGGCATCCTCTACAGCGTCGTTCCGGAGGGAGAGACCACAATCGCCGAACGGAGCGCCGTCGCCTTTCGCATCCCGGCGACCCCAGCGCATCTCGTCGGCTTGCCGTACACGCTGCCGATGCAACTGGCGGCATGGCATATCGCGCACGCGAAGTTGCAGGCCGACGGAGCGGACGGCGCATGAGCAGGTCCATCCGCGATCCTCATACGCTCAACGAACGAAGATCGGGTTGGAGAGAAGCAAGAGGGTACTCGGTTGCCGGTACGGCCGCGTCTCCTGCGGCTGATTCGCGTACACCTCGATGCGGTAGTATCCGGGCGCCGTCGGCGTGTCCGTGAACTCGATCATGCGCGATGAACCCGGCGCCACGGCGACCGATTCGTGGTAGAACCCGTTCTTGAGTAGGTAGAGGTGTGCCGGATAGCGGAGGTCGGACAATTCGACGCGGAGTTGCAACGGGACGCCGCAGAGGGCGGTGGTGCCCATCTCGATGCGTGCGCCGTCGGCGTTCTCCGCCCAGTAGTCGAGGCGCGGACCCAGGCTGACGTAGACGCGGCCTGCCCGTAGCCCGGCGATGATCCCGGCCTCGCTCAGTTCGGGCGCATGGACGTAGGTGAAACACTGCCCGAGGCGGTGTCGTTGCTCGCGCGGATGATGCGAGTCAATCCCGGCCACGCCAATGATTCTTCTTCCTTGGCGAAGTTGCTCGTCCCACAGCCCGAGGCCCAGCGCGTTGTGCGGCCCCTCCAGGTGGTGATACACCTCCAGCAGGTCGGCGAGACTCCAGTCGAACGCGTGGTAACGCCAGCCGAGATCGCCGGAGAAAGGGTGATTAACGCAGAACAGCCCACCCTGCTCGTGCGCGGCGCGCGCGACCGCGTTGATATCCCACTGCGTACCTGCGGCGGTGGTCTCCGCCGGTCCGACCGGGACGATGTGGTCGTGCACATCGAGCGCGGGGCCATCCGCGTAAATGTTGACCCATTGATGAAGGCCATGCAGGTTCGCGTGGCCACTATGGCCTGTCAGTTCCAGCCCGTGGAGCAGGGCAAGATCGCTCCCGCCCGCCCCGGCCAAATCCCTCCAGCCCGCATTCGTGAAGTGGTCAGTGAGCGCCAGAAAATCCAACCCGTACGCTCGCGCCGCCTCGATGACCTGCCAGACGGGCACTTTGCCGTCGCTGTTCCAACTGTGCGCGTGCAATTCGCCGCGATACCAGCCCGCGCCGCGCACGCTGACCGATGCATCATTCGCCTCTGGAGCCGCGCGCGCCGCAGGATCAACAGTCGGCACATTCGCGGCCACCGTTGCGGCCTCGGCGACCACTTCGATCACATAATCCGCCGTCTCCGTCGTCCGTTCGATGTCCACCATCACCTGCCAGCGCCCCGGCCGCAACGGGCCGGGCAGCGCGCCGAGACCTGCCTCCCGTTCCCCGAATTGCAGTTCCAGCGTGATGTCGCCGTACCCGGCGGGATTCATGCGGGTGCCACGATACTCCTGCGGATCGAAGACGGCGAGAAAGAGTTGGCAGAGGCGCTCCTTGTGGAAGCGCAGCCGCACCGTCAGGCGTGTCGCGCCAGGTGCGAGGTCGAACGTGTGCATCCGATAGTGCACTCGTGGCGACGGACTCACCCGGCCGGTCAGGTGCAACGGCGGGTCACCGGCATGGAGGACTGCGGGGGCGCCCGCGCTCTCCTCGTCCATCACGGTAATACGGGGATCGTCTTCCATCAGCGTGCATCCCTTCCATAGTGATCTCGTCTCTTACGTTCGGATGACGGTCGGTTCCGCGAGCAATGGCTCCACGCTCGCCAGTGAGGAGCGGATGTGCTCGGTCGTGAAGACTTCCAGCGTCACGAGCCCCTGATACCCGACGCGCTCGAGGGCGGACCAGACGGGCGGAAGGTCAATGATCCCGTGCCCGCTACCGAGGCCGCGATGGTCCCGTCCCTCGATCACGTCATGGAGATGGATATGGCTGATCCGGGGCGCATAGCGCTCGATAAACGGCACCGGGTCCACCCCGGCGGCGAGCAGATGGCCGATATCGCAGCAGATGCCCGTATCACACGCCTCCAGCAGCGGCTCGATATACGCGAAGGGAAAGCCGAGATTCTCGACAGCGAGCGAGCGGCTCGGAATCCCGGTGCGGTCCAGTAGGGCGCGCACGCTGTTCGTCGCGTTGATGACGGCGACATCGCGTTGCGCCGCTGCCCGCTCTCGGCTCGTGATCGGCCGTTCGATGCTGTGGAACGGCGTGACGTGCAGCACCCACGCGCTGACGGTGAGGGGAGCGCAAGCGTCAATCGTCTCCGCGACGGTCCGGACGGAGGCGTCGCGGAGGAGCGGATTCGGGGAGGCGAATTGGATCGAGAGGGGCAGATGCACGGCGTAGTCCAATTGCCTCTCGCGCTGCATCGCCGCGAGGTCCGCGATCACACCATCGCGTAGTGGCAGGGAGATACCGTAATCGAAGGTGACTTCGACGGCGCGGAACGTCTCGCTCTGGAGCCGCGCCGCTTCCGCGAGGTCGAGGTCCGGGTAGGCGATGGTGCATGCGGCGATGCGGTCACGGGTGATGGGCATGGATCGGCTCCTTTGTCACCGTTGTTGCTCGGAAAGCATCCTTCCTCATTTCGAGGAAGGACGGTCTTTCCCGACCGTGGGGGATGGCAACCTACGGGTTGAATTGCTTGAGCGCCTTCTCCGCCTCGCTCTTGATCCGTTTCTGGGTGTCTTCGGGCGAGAGTTTACCGGCCAGCATGTCGTTGATCGCCGCGTCGAGCGAATCATTGATCGCGTTACGCGCCGGGTTCGGGTCCTGAATCTTCGCGTAGGGGAAGACTTCCTTGAATGCCTGCGCCTTTTGCGGGTGATCGGTGTAATCCTTCTTGAGCAGCTCGGTGTTCTGCGACGAGATCGTGGCCGGGAAGTACCCGGTCTTCTGTCCGTAGATCGCCTGTGCGTCGGTGCCCGCGAAGTAGCGCATGAAGAGCCAGCCCGCCAACTGCTTCTTCGGGTTGGACTTGAAGAGCACGTTATTGCCGCCGTACATCTCCGTCACCTTGATATCCGGCTTGCCCTGGGGCGGCAGCGTGATCCCCCAGTTGAACTTCGTGCCGATCAGATCAATTTTGCTGGAGGTGCGCGCCGTCGTGCTGATCTCCATGGCGGCGCGCTGGTTGGTGAACTCCTGCTCCGTGTCCGAGACGATGGCGGCGGTGCCGTCGTCTTTCATCTGCTTGAGCAGTTGGAGGCCCAGCAGCGCTTCCGGCTTCTCGAAGTTACTCGTCTTGCTATCATCGGAGACGTAGTTCACGCCGTACGAGCGGAGGAAATTGAGCCAGACGCCGCCCATCATCGTGCTATACGGAAAGGTGATGACCCCCGTCTTCTCCTTAATCGTCTTTGCCTGGGCCGCGAAGTCACTAAGGGAGGCGGTGGGCCGCTCGAAACCAGATTTCTTCAGTAGGTCCACATTGTAGTAGATTCCCTGTGAACTCGTGCCATGCGGCCAGGAGAGCGTCTTGCCGCCGTACTGCGGGATGCGCTGCCGTGCCAGCACGTTCGGCATCAGGTCCTTGATCGCCGCATCGGAGATGCCATACTTGCTGCTCGCGAGGTAATCATCCATGGGAACAATGACGCCAGCGGTCTGATACTCCTGCGTCTCCGGTTCGTAGGCCATCGCGACATCCGGCACGCCACCACCCTGAATCGCGGCGCGGATCTTCTTATTGAGGTCACCATAGGCGCCCTGGAACGTCTCGACGACAGTGATTTTGCCCGTGTTGAGTTTATTGAAGTCCGCGACGATCTGCTTGATGGCGTCGCCGTAGATTGTCGCCTGGATGTGCCAGAACTGTACTTCCTGCGGGCTGTCGAGCGCGACGCTATCAATGCTGCTACCCTTACCACCGCCCGGCGTGGCGGAAATACCGGTCGTGCTCCCGGTCGTCGCGCTGGCGGGGGAGGTGGTGGCTGCTGCCGCTGCGGGTGCGGTCGTCGCGGCGGCAGCGCCGGTCGTCGCGGATACGGCGGTAGCGGGCTTCGCGGCCGTCGTTGCGACGGGGGCGCTCGTCGCACTCCCGCCGCCACACGCGGCGAGGAGCGCCCCCGCCGCGCCGCTGGCGGCAAGCCCGGCGATCCCGCGAAGAAGCGTGCGGCGTGAGATGAGGTCTCGTGCGTGCGTCATGGTTGCATTCCCTTCCTACTATCATGCACCATCCGGCATCAGCCCTTGATGCCAGTCGAAGCCAACCCTTCCACGAACCGGCGTTGCGTGAAGGCATAGAGGATGATGGCCGGCAGCATCACGAACGCGGATGCCGCCATGACGAGATTGAGGTAGGACGCTTCTCCCGAACGGAAGTAGTAAATACCGACCTGCACGGGGCGCAGTTTCTCGGTGCCCGTGATTACCAGCGGCCAGAGCAGGGCATTGAAGCGCGCCAGGAGCGCGAAGAGCGCTACGGTCGAAATAGCGGGCATCGCCAGCGGCACAAGCACGCGCCAGAGGAAGTACGGGCGGCTGCACCCGTCTATCTGCGCCGCCTCCCAGTACTCGCGGGGGATGGTCATGAACGCTTGCCGCAGCAGGAAGACGCTGAACCCGCTCGCCGCGCCGGGCAGGATCATGCCGGCATAGGTGTTATACAGCCCCTTCCCCCCGTTGCCGAACAGGTCGTTCCCGCCCAGAAGCGGGAGATGCCGGATCGTGACGAAGTTCGGGATCAGCGTCACCTCGAAGGGGATCATCAGCGTCGCGAGGAAGAGGATGAAGAGGAGGTTCTTGCCGGGGAAGTCGAGCATCGCAAACGCGTACGCCGCGAGCACCGCCATGAGCACTTGCAACGCGGTACCGACGATGGAGATGATGGCGCTGTTGATGAAGTATTGGGTGAAACTGCTGGGGGGTTTCGTCCACGCGGTAATGTAGTTCTGGGGGCGCCAGTCATGCGGGAAAATGGTTGGCGGAGAAAGGTTGATCTCCTCGAGCGTCTTGAACGAGGTGACGAGCATCCAGAAGAAGGGGAAGATCATCAGCGCCGCGCCGATGATCAGCACGACATAGGCAGCGATTCGTGCCGGTCGCACGCCGGTGCGTGCGCGTACCCCGGTGATACTCCGTGCGAGGAGTGGTCGGGCCGGATCCGCGAGTTGTGAACGTTCTGCCACGATGCGCTCCTCGTCTCTGCTGCTTACTGGTAATGCACCTTCCGCCCGGCGACACGGAACTGCACGAGCGTCAAACCCAGAAGTATGAAGAAGAGAATGAACGAGACTGCCGCCGCGTATCCCGTGCTGTCGGGGCGTTGGTAGAAGTTCTTGAAGATGTGCAGCGTGATTGATTCCGTCGTGCCGCTCGGCCCACCCGTGCCATTGGAGAGGATGAAGAGCGCGTTGAAGCCCTGGAACGCGCCGATCGTCGAAACGACGGCGAGGAAGAAGATCGTCGGGGACAGGAGCGGCAGGGTCACAGCGCGCGTCACCTGCCACCCCGATGCGCCGTCCAGTCGGGCCGCCTCGTAGAGTTCGCCGGGGATGTTCGAGAGCCCCGCAAGGAAGATCACGGTGTGGAAACCGACCGAGGCCCAGATCGTGAACAGGATAATGCAGGCCAGTGCGACACTCGGGCCGGCATAAGCGTCGGGGAGGTGGTTGAAGAGCGTGATGCCGAGACCGCTCGCGGCATGTTTGAGGAGAGGAGTCGCATCGTTCAACCACTGCTGCGGCCCGATGCCGAACCGCTGGAGGACGGCATTCGCGACACCGACCTGCGGGTTGAAGATCCACGCGAAGACCATCGCCCCCGCGACGACGGGCGTGATGTACGGCAGGAAGTAGATTGTCCGCATCAGGTCGCGCCCGCGCAGGTTCTGAAAGAGCAGAACCGCGATACCGAACCCGATCGCCATCGTCAGCGGCACAGTGCCGAGCGCGAAGTACACAGTGACCAGCAGCGCGTTGCCGACACCGCCTGGTTGCATCGTGCCGTCGAAGGAGCGCTGCAGCAACTCCTCGCGGAAGATGCGCCCGTAATTACCGAAGCCGATGAACTGCTCCGCCTTGACGCCCCACCGCCACAGGCTCATCCAGAAGCCGAAGAAGATGGGCCAGATATCGAAGAGGAGCAGAAACGCGAGCGCCGGCAAGACATAAAGGAACCCGGTGCCGCGCGCCCGTCGGCCCCCAACGACACGCGAGGAATCGCGATCCCTGACACGTATGCGTGGTTGTGACCGTTCACGAATGAGGGTCCTCTGGACAAGACCGCCGGGTCGTTCAACCCTGCTCATTGCCACCTCGCTCTTTCCGCGGCAGAGCGCAGTGGCGCAGGCCGGGGGATACCCGAATCCGATCTGCAGAATTCCACAGCACGGTTGGATGCACTTACATCGTCTCCCTCAGCGAATCCACATGTGTACTACCCAGGAAATCGCACTCACTATAGCATTTCGGGTTTCCGTGTCAAGCAGGCGTACGCGCGTTTGGTCCGTAGCATCAATGCCCTCATGGTGACCGTGGAGTGGCTCCCAAGCCGCTCATTGCAATCGCGAGAATCTTCCGTTCTCCCGATGCGACAGACGTTCAACATGGTTCGGCTGTTGCGGCGGCTACAACACTTTGGCGTGCAAAGGCTGATGCATATGCAGTGATTCCTGTGGTTCCCAGCAGATATTGCAGCGTGGCCGCATCTCTGCCGGTCTCGTCTCACCGAACCGCGTGCAGCGCCCCAGTGGTTGCCCGTCCGTGTTCGTATTGATCGTCTCCTGCCAGTGGCGACACGTGCCGCAGGTGAGCAACTGAATCCTCGCTGGCTCCGTGCGCATGACCTGCATTCCTGTTTCCCCTTACGCGATCGACCGTTCGGCTTCTCCACCAGTATCGAAGGCATCATCGATGGAATCGCGCTCGCCGTTCGTGAATGGCCGGTTCCCGAAGCCGCGATACACGACCGTCCCCACACCGTCCATTGCACTGAGGCACGCCAGGAGCGCCAGCACCTCCGCCTCGCGGGCGTTGCCCAAGGCCAGCTCAATACGATCGTCTGCCCTTCCTGTGCGCAGTCGCAGGCCACGCAGCGGGATGTGCGATGCAAGTACGAGCCGCTCGATCTCCGCGACGCGCCCGACCCCTTTTGCGACCCGTAGTGTGAGTGTGCTTGGGTGATGATGCGCAAAGAAACGGTACTCGAAGAACCGGAGGACAACCTGGACGAGGAGGATTGCGACCATGGTAATCGCCGCCGCCCGGAAGAGTCCGCCACCACAGGCGAGACCGACACCTGCCGCAGACCAGACGCTTGCCGCAGTGGTCAAGCCACTCACCGTATTCTTGCGGAAGATGATCACCCCTGCACCGAGGAAGCCGATACCGCTTACAACTTGCGCCGCCACCCGACTAGGGTCGAGTGAAACCTGGCTGACATTCATGACGTCCGCGAACCCGTACGTGGAAACAATCATGATGAGGCATGAACTGACCGCCACGAGTGCGTGGGTGCGTAACCCCGCCGCACGTTCGAGCCGCTCTCGCTCAAGACCGAGGACTGCGCCGCAGAGCAGCGCACCTAGCACACGAAGGAGTATGGTTGTCGTCGCGATATGCATTCGCACGTCCCTTGACACATGGGGCAAGAAGACAGAGTCACCGAGAGCGTAAGGACCACTGGCCTCGTCGTTCAGATATTCGGCACCGACAAACGACCTTGCTACGACATATAGTAAACGATTTTAGCGCATTAGCAAGCCCTAAATGGCTCTTCAAAGATAATATGGATAACTGTAATTACGTATAATAATTCTTGTGACTGGGCTGCGAAAGAATCAATCCGATTTTGGTTCGTCTGCCTCAAGAACTACGTAAACGAGAGGAGCGAGCGGCAGGGCTTATGCGTTCTCCTCGCCGTCGGGACAACCTCACCCCCCAACCCCCTCTCCGCTTGACGGAGAGGGGGAGCGACCTCCGAGCGACCCGGACGTTCGGGGAAATGCCACGGCACTTTGCATGAGACACCCCTCTCCGCTTGACGGAGAGGGGCAGGGGTGAGGTTCTTTCCGAGAACGCATAAGCCCTGGAGCGAGCGGACAATGGCATTTACGAGGAGAACGCGTGTGTGGCACGATTGCGAGACGTATGCGTATTCAGCGAGAGTCTTGCAAACGCCTGTGAACGATTATTATTACGATATTACGTTGTCAATTCCATCACTGCCGAGTGGTATTTTGCGCATTGAATAACTGGAGATAACTCCCTCGTCGATGATGTAAAACCGGGAAGATACAGAAAGGGCGCGCCGGTGCCGATTCGACAGCGGGCGCACAAGCCATATAAGGTCGTCGCATGCATGGTCGATTTCGTCGAGCTGACGGCGCTCACGGTCCCGCATCCCGCACGGACCATGCGTAGCGCGGGCGGGCGGTGGAGGAAAAGTGAGCGCAGAGCGAGCAGTGCATGTCCGACGACGAGGTAATCGCACACGCGTTGGAAGCGTGACCACGCGCTTTACATCGCCATTCTCTCGCCTGATCCTAACCGTCTCAGAAAGGACCGAGCGTGTTGAAAAAGTCGGTAGCCGTTGGAGCGGTCTGCAGCGTTTGTCGCCAACACTCATCTTTCATTGCGCGGTATCGCCCGTTTGCTGACGCGTTAGCGCAGCTCGAAGTGCACCCGAGACGGCAAACCCGCGATTCCGTTCGCGCCGTCCGGCCAGGGGCGGCGCCCCCACCCCTTCGCGCTCAGTAGTCGCTTCAGATTCTGTCCCGCCGCGATGAACAGTCCCTCGATATTGACCTTCGGCAACCCGCGTAAGCGGAACTGCCGCATCCCGTGCCACTGTTTCGCTTCCCCGAAGAGCGGCTCGATCCAGACCTTCCGCTTGCGCATCGCCTTTGCGTACGCCTCCGTCTCGTGATAGCCGCGCACCCGATCCAGATATTCTGCGTGGAACGAGCGATGGACTGACCGTCCCTGCTCGCTCGGCGTGCAGTCCGCTTTGCGCGGACACGCGTTGCAGATCGCCGCTGCCGCCCGATACTCGATCTTCTCCGCCTTGATCTCTCGCCGGAACCGATGCAGCACGGTGCCCTCCGGGCAGACGTAGAGATCGCGCTCGGTGTCGTAGGTGAATTGTGCGGGGCCGTAAAAGGGGCGTTGCTGCTCCCAATCGGGCAGCGGAACGTACGCACGGATGCCCTCCTCTCCCTCCAACGCCCGGATGTTCTCGATTGTCCCATAGGTCGTATCCGCGATGATTCGCTTGGGGCGCACTCGCCAGCGGAAGATGACGCGGCGCAGTTGGTCGAGCATCGGCTGATTCTCCATCACGTCCGCCGGCGTGACGAAGGCGTGCAGGATGATCCGCGCCTTGCCGCCGTCCACGACATAGTGGTCGTGGTAGCGTGCGACACGAGGTCGCACCCAATGAGTGGTCTCGGTGAAAGGCGAGACTCAGGTGAGTGTCCAACACCTGTCCCCACTCCCACGCGCGTCGCTGGTAACGGCGGGGTGTGAAGCAGGGAGGAGACACCCAAGGATGGCGAGCCACCAACGTCGTCACCGGCAAGGGGAAGACCGGACGGGTAAACGTGAGTGAATCTCTGTTGAGGCTTCGTCAGATCAGGCTGTCGGAGGGTGGCTGACCAAGACGACAGTATCGGGCCGGACACACTCACCCCCGTGGGTGCGGTCAGTGAAGCAGTCCGCGTTATCGGAGTGCTGCGGACACCACGGCCCCGGAGTAGAGGAGATACCCACCCCGGTCGCATCTCATGGGTGCGGAACGTGGCAACCCCGATGGGGTCTGGGCGCAGAGGCTTCGTCTGCTTCGTGTCCAGTAGGCCAACCGTGAGGAAGGCACAACACCTCAGCGGGCACAGGATGATCCAAGAAGCGAAGGCTGCCAGTCGAAAGACAACGGGAATCCATAACCGGGTAGATAGGGCGATACCCAATCCGAAAGGATGCTGACGTGGATCAGGTGAGTCCTCGGAAGAACGCGGCAAAGACTGCAAATCGAGGGGTACGGTCGATGCAGACGGCAACGCCTGTAACCGAAACCGAGAGACACACCGATTGGAACGCCGTCAACTGGCGGCGGGCCAACAAGCGTGTCCGCAATCTGCGGCGGCGCATCTTCCGGGCAACGCAGGCGGAGGACTGGAAGACTGTCCGCTCTCTTCAACGGCTCATGCTGCGCTCCTACGCGAACACGCTCGTCAGTGTGCGGCGGGTGACGCAGGTGAACCACGGCAAGCGCACCGCAGGCGTCGATCAGGTGGTGGTTAAGACACCGAACGCACGGGGCAAACTGGTGGATCACCTGATGACCTACCAGCCGTGGAAGGCGATGCCTGCCCGACGGGTGTACATTCCGAAAGCCAACGGGAAACAACGTCCACTCGGCATCCCGACGATTCTTGACCGCTGCTTGCAAGCACGGGTCAAGAACGCCCTTGAACCGTCGTGGGAGGCGCGTTTCGAGGGCAGCAGTTACGGATTCCGACCGGGACGCAGTACCCATGATGCGATTGGCAAAGTCTACCGATTCGCGCGTCCCAACACGCGGAAAAAGTGGGTCGTCGATGCGGACATCAAGGGGGCGTTCGACACGATTGACCACGCTTATCTGCTCAAGACCATCGGGGCGGTTCCCGGTCGGGAACTGATCCGGTAATGGCTGAAAGCCGGATACGTGGATCACGGCGTCTTTCATGAGATGGACGCCGGGACCCCGCAAGGGGGAGTCGTCAGTCCTCTGTTGGCGAACATTGCCCTGCACGGGATGGAAACGGCCCTCGGCGTACAGTTCAACGCCACGGGTGCGACCATCAGCGACCGTGCGGTGGTGCGCTATGCAGATGACTTTGTGGTGTTCTGTGAGAGCAAGGAAGATGCGGAAATGGTCGTTGACCTCCTGAAGGAATGGCTGGCGCTCCGCGGTCTCGCCCTCGCTGAGGAAAAGACGCGGATCGTCCACCTGACCGAAGGATTCGACTTCCTCGGCTTCAACGTCCGACACTACAAAGACACGAGTGCCAAATCGGGGTACAAACTGCTGATCACACCGAGCAAGGAATCGGAAAAGCGGATCAAAGAGACACTCCGCAAGGAATGGATCAGGCTGCGCGGGACGACTATCCAAGCCGTCCTGAGGGCGCTCAACCCGATCATCCGGGGATGGGCGCACTACCACCGCATCAACGTCGCGAGCAAGACCTTCGGTGCGCTCGACAACTGGATGTTCCACCGGGAAGTCCGCCACATCAAGCGCACCCATCCAACCAAACCGACATCCTGGACACGGGCGCGATATTTCGGGCCGCTGAACCCAACGCGGCGAGACCGCTGGGTGTTTGGTGACAAACGCACCGGCGGCTACCTCCTAAAGTTCGCGTGGTTCAAGATCGAACGGCACACACTGGTCCAAGGCACGGCATCACCCGATGATCCCGCACTGCGGGAATACTGGGCGAAGAGGATGGCGGCGAAAACCAAAGACCTCCCACCCCGGAAGCAGAGGATCGCCCGCGCCCAAAACCATGTCTGCCCGCTCTGCGGTGAGAGCATCCATAACGGAGAGGCCCTCCACGCGCATCATGTCCACGGACGAAGAACGAGCGACGCAGTGATCCTCGTACACCTGTACTGCCACCAGCAGGTTCATGGGACGGTGAAGAACTCCGCGTGAGACTTGCTTGAGCCGGATGCCGTGAGAATGGCACGTCCGGTTCTGAGGGGGGAGTAGCTCAGCGATGGGCTACTCCTACCCGACCCAGGCAGGCCCGCTCGCCGCGCGGCCGCATCAGGGCGGCGTCGGGATCGGTCGAACTCACCCGCTGATCGCTCTTGCGCTCGTAGTACGAAGTCGGCGGGCGATCGGGATCGAGGCGGCATTCCTCCAACAACTCCCAGCGCGATGCTTCGTCCGGCACGTCTGCGTCCGCGAGCGCTGCGAGATGGTCGTCCACGACGAGGCGCAGGACCGGCGTGAGGGAGTCCATTGAGGCATTGGCATGGACTTTCGTCGCATCGAAGATCAGTTCCTTACCCCAGACCAGGCCCGCCTGGACGCACTGCTCGGTGACCACCTCGAAGAAACGCCGGAAGACGGGCAAGCCCAGGCGGGTACGGATCTTACTCAGCGAGGAGTGATCGGGCAGCGACTCATCGAGGTTATAGCCCGCATACCAACGAATGGCGAGGTTGTAGATGGCCTGCTCCATCAGCTTGCGTTCCGAGCGAATCCCTTCGAAGAACATGGCGAGTTGGAGCCGGAAGAAGACCTCGGGATCGATGGAGGGACGTCCGCCGCTGGCGTAGCAGTCGGCGACGAGGTCGCGCACGAACGAGAGGTCGAGCAGATGGTGCAGGTGGCGGTAGAAATGATCCTTGGGGATATACGACTCGATGGTGACCAGAACCGGACGGTTGAGATCGCGGCTCTTGGGCGGGCCGAGCATGGCGCACCTCCCTTCAGCGTGGATTGCACGACGATGCTACCGCCTACGACCAACGATTTTCAACACGCTCGACCCTTAAAGAGACAACCCCGAACACTGTTAGATGCTACCGATTTCCCCGATGGAGTTGAGCCTCCCGTGTCAAGCCGCAGCTTCGATTGGTAGTTCCTGTCCTTCCCGCAGGCGGTTCCCATCTTCCGACTTGGGCAACAATCGATAAAGGACGTCGACGAGTCGGCGTTTCAGACAACGCATCGCCGCCCGTGCCGTCTTCCCTTCCGCCCGTTTCTTCGCGTCGTACGCTTGTGCCAGCGGCTCACGGCGCAACTGGCTGAGCGCGATCACATGGAACGTCTTGTTCAGTTGCCGATTGCCACCCCGATTGAGTCGGTGTCCGTGTCGTCCTCCCGAGGAAACCTCGACCGGCGCGATCCCGGCGAGGGCGGCAAGCGCAGCAGCAGAGTGGATACGCGGCGTGCAGCCCAGTTCTCCGATCAGACGTGCCGCCACGAGCGTGCCGACGCCGCAGAGTTGCAGCAGCGGTGTCCCGGTCTCCTGCACACGCTCTCTGAGGGCGATTTCGATCGTTTCGATCTCCTCCCGCAATCCAAGGATCTGTCCGGCCAGTTGGTGCACGATCAACAGGCGCGTCCGGAGCACGCCATCGGCGTGTGGAAGGACGAGGGCGTGACAGTACCGGACGCCGGTCGCGGTTGTGAGCACGCCACTCCTCTCCATGTAGCAAGGATCGATCTGCAACATCTGTGCGTGCAACTGGTTGATCAGTCGGGTGCGCTCCGCCACGAGATTGTCGCGATGATCGCTCAGAAGCCGTCGCTCGGTGCTGAGATCGTCAGCCTGGACGAGCGGCAACTGCTCACCCTCCGCGCTGATCAGCCGTGCAATCGCCAATGCGTCGGCTGCGTCCGTTTTGTCCTGGGTGCGCCCACGGCGACGATATTGTGCCGTGCGTTGCGGGCTCACTTCGCGCACGTCGGTCTCGCCCTCTGCGAGCAGGAACTGGGCGAACCCCTTGCCCAGCGAACCGCTGTTCTCGATACCCCAGCGGCAGGCACCACGGTAGTCGTCGGCCCATTCCAAGGCCGTTACCCATCCCTGCGGCGTGTTTGCCACCGTTTGGGTGGCGTGCATCTGTCCCTGCGCATCGATGGCGACGAGGAGATGCGTCTTTTTATGGGTATCGACGCCGATATCCATGCCCGTGCCTCCCTCGATGTTGCATGCGGAACGGCACCACGGCGGCGACATGTCTGTATCGAGTGAATACACGCTCCCGTCCGGTCTGCCACCGTGTGCCAAAAGGAGAAGGGGGTGACGG
>JAABUU010001959.1_pt1 | contig 31462 bp, 35 predicted proteins | sample 5559301 | NCBI WGS metagenome assembly JAABUU01 (sample SAMN10711884, study PRJNA513360) | rock metagenome | isolation source: Antarctica rocks | place: Antarctica: Victoria Land, Richard Nunatak white
CTGTCCAGGAACCCAGGTCAGATCATCGGGCCGGTAGAGTCCAACTCGGACCCACTTGGCAAGAGGACGGGGCCGGATTCTCAAAGAGTCGGAGTATATCATACTAAAAACACGTCGTTCGCTGAATGCCGGCGGCTGAACCTTTTCCGGACGCCGTTGATGGCCGCCTGAACGCGCCTCTGAGCACAAGGGGCCTGGCCGGCTCGCGGCGCTCCACCAAGCCACTGGTCCGATTGGGTTCTTTGGCCAGCCGGTCCCTTGTGACCGCGTTTTAAACGTATCCCGAACCTACCCCAAGAAGGACGGCAACGCCATGCGCGCCGCCCTCACCATGCCTTGGAGCAATGGACAGACCAAAGGACAGGTCAATCGCCTGAAGCTGATCAAACGCCAGATGTATGGTCACGCCAGCTTCGACCTGCTCCGCCGGCGCGTTCTGCTTGCAGCATGATCCACGCAAACTGTGGGAGAACCGACAGGATGGGACCACCTCATACCAGTTGCCATAAGTCTCGACCTGACCGTGCCGGCGTTCGCGGCCCAATCTGGTTCACGCATTACGCCAAAGGGAGGGGTCAGCTTTTACGCCAACGGGTATCAGACCTGCCGGCTCAGCGCGGCCGGCAGAGTACCACGGCGAAATTTTTATGCGACGCACGCCGGGCCGACGATCGCTCGCAGTCATGGCTCAGCGGCGGCGAACGAGGACGTCCGACAGCATCTCCTGCGCGACCTCGCCACCATGCTTCACCAGCTCGAATCGCCGGCCGACGACCCCGCGCGTGCCGTCGCTCGTCGCCCGTGTCGCCAGGATGCTGAGCCGCAGATGCACCGTATCGCCCACCAGCAGCGGCAGCTTGAATGTCAACTGCGACACGTTGAGCATGGCAATCGCGCTGCCGTCGAAGATGCCGAGCTGCTGCATGAAGCCCGTCATGATGGCCGGCCCATACAAGCCGTGCACCAGGCGCTTGCCGTATTGCGTGGTGCGGGCGAACTCCTCGTCCACATGCACCGGGTTCCAATCGCCCGAAAGCATCGCGAACAGCGTCAGATCCGCTTCGGTGATGGTGCGCGCCGAGCTTGTGAACACTTGGCCCGGTTCGAAATCCTCAAGAAACATTGCGTGGCTGGTCATGCTGCTGCCTCTTGCAAGAGCGCGTCCGCCATCTCGCGCAGGCGCACGCGCTGGATCTTCCGCCCATTGGGGCTGTCGGTGGTCGGGAAGGCGTCCAAAGCAATGATCCGGCCGGGCACCTTGAAGCGCGCGATCTGGTCGCGGCAGGCGGCGAGCAGCGCCGCCTCCTGCAAGCGTGCCCCGGCTTGGCCGATCACGAAAGCGACCGGCACCAAATCCGCACCCTTCCGCCCCGCGACCACCTGCGCGCGCTCGACGCCGGGCAGGGTAAGCAGGAAGCCCTCGATCTCCTCCGGATTTACCATGAAACCGCCGAGCCGCAGCGCGTCCCCGAGCCGCGCCTCGTAGACGAAGCCGTCCGGCGTGAGATGGCCCAGATCGCCGCTGCGGAAAAAGCCGTCGGGCGTGATCGCCCGGGCGAACGCAGCGTCGTTGTCGAGGTAGGTGGCGAAACGAGACGGCACCTTGAAGCAGATTTCGCCCGACTCGCCGTGGGGCAAGATCGCCCCCGTCGCCGGGTCGCGGATCGACAGCTCGGCCGCTTCAGACACTGGGCGTCCGCCGCCCAGAAGACGATTGCCGCCCTCGCTGATGGAGAACAGTGCCTGCACTTCCGAGCTGCCGTACACGCCATGCGGCTGCAGGCCGAGCGCATCCGCCGCCGCGGCGATCGCCGCGGCACCCGCGTGGAACGAGGCAAAGCAGAAGCAGCGCACAGTGTCAAAGCGCTGGCCGTCTGCTGCCTTCACGATGCGCTCCAGCATGTCGTCGGTGCCGGCGGTGTGACTGACGCGGTGCCGGCGCATGAGCGACACGGCAACAGGCCCGTCGAAGCGGTTCATGCAGACCAGGTGCGCCCCGCCGCACACTGCGGCCATGGCGGCGACATTGCCGAAGGTGCCGCATAACGGTAGCGCCGCCAACAGCGCGCTGCCCGGCGCGTCCAGTCTCAGCCGGCGCATCACGTCCGCTGCGTGCATGGTGATGCTGCGCTGCTCGTGCATCACCAGCTTGGGTCCGCTCGTCGTGCCGGAGGTGGTGAAGGTCAGGCAGGGTGAGGCCGGGGTGGCGGCGTCGGGCACCGAGCCGGACGGCGCCAACTGTTGCGCCAGCACGCTCGCCACGTCCGCCACGCCATCGGGCAGGTTGCGGCCGATCACCATGCGGAGTGCCGCGTGCTCCTCCGCCGATAGGCCGGCCAGGATCGCGGGGAAGTCCACCGGCCCGAAGCCCCATTCCGTCACCAGCACGCTGGCGCGGGAGCGGGCGAGCAGGCTGCCGACCTCCATGGCGCGGAACCGCGTGTTGACGTGTATCGCCAATGCGCCGAGCCGGGCGCAGGCGAAGATTGCCCCAAGATAGTCCGCGCTGTTGGGCAGCCAGAGCGCCACCCGCTCGCCGGGGCAGGCCCCGGCGGCGTGGAGTTGCGCCGTAATGCCTTCCACGCGGGCCGCGAATCCCGCCCAGTCCAACGTGCCCTGATCGTCGGTGATGGCGGGGGCGGATGGGTCGCGGGCCGCGCCGGCAGCGAGCAGGGCAGACAAGGTTTGCATCAGAACAGCTCCATCAGTCGCGCGTGGTCCTCCAGGTCGGACGGCACGCCACGGAAGATCACCCGGCCGGATTTCATCACGGCGACCTGGTCGGACACGGCAAAGGCCTCGTGCACGTTCTGCTCCACCAGCAGGATGGACATGCCGCGCTTCTGCTGCAACGCTCGCACGGGGGCCAGCAGGTCCTGAAACAGCTTGGGCGCCAGGCCGATCGAGGGCTCGTCCAGCAGCAGGATGGACGGGCGCGACAGCAGCGCGCGGCCGATCGACACCATCTGCTGCTGCCCGCCCGAGAGCTGCCCGGTCCGCCGGCGCCAGGCCTCGCGCAGGACCGGCAGCACGGCCAGCACCTCGTCGGTCCGCGCGGCCAGTTCCCCGCCGGCCAGCCCGGCGGACCAGGCGGCGAGGACGAAGGTCTCGGCCACGGTCAGACCGGGAAACACACCGCGGCCTTCCGGGACGTAGGCCATGCCGGCTTCCGCCATCGCGGCTGGGCTCGGTCGCACGATCTCGCCCCGCAACGCCACGGTGCCCGCCATCGCCGGATGCAGCCCGAACAGCAGCTTCAGCAGCGTGGACTTGCCGGCGCCGTTATGGCCAGCGAGGCAAAGCACGGTGCCGGTCTCGAGCGCCAGATCGACCCCGTCCAGCACCCGACGCCCTGAATACCCGGCGACGAGCCCGCTTGCAGCCAGTGCCTCGGTCATGCCCGGCGGTCGCCGAAATAGATCGCCCGCAGCGCCGGGTCTGCCATGATGTGCACCGGGTCGCCCTCGGCTAGCTTGCGGCCCTGGTCCAGGAAGGCGATGCGGTCGGCGATCTCCGTCACTACGTCGAGGTTGTGCTCGATCAGGCAGATCGTGACGCCGCCCGCGACTGCCGCGCGTAGCAGGGCGATGAAGCGGCTGCGCGAGGCCGGGTCCAGCCCGGAGGCGGGCTCGTCCAGCAGCCAGATGCGGGAGGGCGTGGCCATGATGCGGGCGAGCGAGAGGAACTTCGATTCCGCGTAGGACAGATCGGTGGCGCGGGCACGCGCCAGTAGCTGCAGGCCGGCACGGTCGAGCGCCGCGTCCACCGCCGCCTGCCGCTCGCGTCCACCCCGGGGCTGCCACAGCCAGGCACGCCGCTCGAGGCTGGCGAGCACGTTGTCGCGCACGGACATGTGGCTGAACAGCCGCAGGTCCTGGAACGAGCGAGCGATGCCGAGGCGGGCCACGCGATGGGGAGCCATGCCGGTGATGGCGCGGCCGCCCAGCGCCACCTCGCCCGCATCCGGCCGCAGATTGCCGGTGACCATGTTGAAGAGCGTTGTCTTGCCGGCGCCGTTCGGCCCAACCAGCGCGGTGATCACCCCCTCGTCGAGCGCCAGGTCCAGCCCCTGCACCGCTGCCCTCCCGCCGAACGTCTTGGAAAGGCCGCGCACCGCAAGCAACGCCGCCATCAGCGCTGCCCGACGGGGCGGCCGAGTAGGCCGGCAGGGCGGAAGATCATCAGCACCGTCATCGCCAGCCCGTAGATGAGCTGCTGCACTGCGCCGATATCCTCCGGCGGCAGGAACGGCAGGAAGGTCAGCCCCGCCGGCAGCAGCAACAGCAGCAGCGCGCCCACCAGCGGGCCGGCCAGGGTGCCCGCCCCGCCGATGATCACCATGGCGAGCACCAGCACCGACTGGTCGAGCGTGAAGCTCTCGACGTTGACGAAGGCCTCCTGGAAGGCGAATAGCGCGCCCGCGACGCCAGCCATGAAGCAGCCGATCACCACCGCCTGCGTCTTCAGCATGGCCACATCCTTGCCGAAGGCGCGCGCGGCGCTCTCGCTGTCCCGCAGCGCCATCAGCGAGCGGCCGAAGCTGCCGCGCATCAGCAGCCGGATCGCGAGCAGGCATAGCGACAATGCGCCGACGCAGACGGCCAGGAAGGCCGGCGCAGAGGACACGTCCAGCCCCAGCAGGCTCGGCGGCGGGATGCCGACCAGCCCGCCGACGCCGCCGGTCAACGATTGCGCCTGGGTGAACACCGTGGCGGCCAGCATCTGCAGGCCGAGAGCCGCAGCGACGAAATACTCGCCCCGCACCCGCAACGCCGGCAACGCCAGGCAAACCGAGCAGGCAGCCGCTACTAGCCCCGCCACGGCGGAGGCAGCCAACACGTCCGACGTCACTAACAGCCCCATCTGTGCACCGGCATAGGCGCCCAGGCCGAAGAACACGGCATGCGCCAGGCTGAAGATCCCGGCATAACCGACCAGCACGTTCAGGCTCGCCGCGAGAATGCCGAAGATCGCCGACAGCGTCAGCAGGTTGAGGAGGTAGGCGGTCACCGCGCCACCGCTGTGCCGAGCAGCCCGCTGGGACGGAGCAGGATAAAGCCGAACAACAGGATGAAGCCGGCCGCGTCGCTCCACTCGGTATCCAGCACCGTCACCACCAGGCTCTCGGTGACGCCTAGCAGCACCCCGGCGATCACGGCACCTCGCAGGCTGCCGATACCGCCCACGATGGTGGCCGCCAGGCTGATCAGCATCACATGCGGCCCTACCGAGGGCTGTAGCCCCGCCGTCGCGGCACTCAGGATCGCACCCGGCACCGTGAGGGCGGAGCCGATGGCGAAGGCCAGCGCGGAGAGCTGCCGAGCCGACAGCCCGAAGGCACGCAGTAACTCCGGGTTCTCCGACAGCGCGCGCAGCCCGATGCCCGCCCGCGAGCGCCCGAGAAAGGTGCCGACCAGCAGCAGCACGACCACCGTGACGCCGATCACCACCCAGAACACCGGTGCCAGGTACAGTCCCGGCAGCACCGGCACCGCCCGGGTCAGGGCCGAGCTGTAGGAGACGAAGCTGCGGCCGAACAGCAGCTCCAGCACGCTCTGCACCACCACCACGGCGCCGAACGCGGCCACGAACACGGTAAAAAACGAGCCCTCGTGCCGCAGGATGGGGCGGTAGACGAAGCTGTCCATGAACAGCCCGAAACCGACCGCCAGCACCGTGGCGCCTAGCGTCGCAAGCGGCCACGGCGCCACCTCCGCCAGCTCGATGAAGGCGTAGCCGGCGATGGCGAACGTGGCGCCGTGCGCCACATGGAAGATGCGGGTGGCGCCGAAGATGAGGGCGAAACCGGCGGCAGTCAGCGCATAGATCAGGCCCGTCTGGATGCCGGACGCCAGCAGTTGAGCGACGAGCACGCCGGGTCAGCCGATCTTCTCGGGATTCCCGCTCTTCATCTGGTCGATCTGGATCGGCAGCGTGATGTCGCCCTTGTCGTCGAACACGCCCTCGCCGCCGACCAGGGCGAAGCGCCGCACGCGTAGCAATTCACCCCGCAGGGCGTCACCATCCACTGTCTTGCCCGCCTTCTCCAGCCCCTGCGCCAGCAGCGCGAACAGGCGGACGGCGTTGTAGTAGTTCTGATTGTAGATCGTGGGATCGGCATTGTACTTCGCCCGCCAGTCCTTTACGAACCGCGCGGTGACAGGGTCGGTCGCATTCCAGTCGCTCACCTGGGTGGTGAACACCAAGCCCTCCGCCTCCGGCAGGTTGCGTACTGAGGGGATGCTGGCGGCGGAATACGTTACCAGCGGCTGCGTGAGGCCGTTATCGTGCATCTGCTTGATGATCTGCGCCTGTTGCGCGCCGTAGCTGGCGAAGTAGATCGCGTCCGCGTCGGTGTCGCGGATCTTGGCAGCGATGGGGCCGAATTGCTGGGCAGTGGGTGCCGCGGGGAAGCTGCCGACCAGGGCGCCGCCATGCCCTGGCAGCCCCGCCTTGAGCTGCGCCACCACGGCGTTGCCGAGTGGGTCGTCGACATAGATCAGCGCCACCCGCTTGAAGCCCTTAGCCGCCATCCAGGGCAGGATCGCCGCAATTTCCCCGTCGATCAGTGGGATCACGTTCCAGAACAGCGGCGCCAATCCGGCGAGGTCTGGCCCCACCCCGCCGCCATTCACCATGACAATGCCGTTTCGCTGCGCAATCGGTGCCGCTGCCTTCGACACGCCGGTGAAACCGACCAGCGTGTAGGTCGCGTGATCCACACTGGCCAGCTTGGTCATGCCGGTGGCGCCGCCCTGGGGCGTGCCCTGGCTGTCCTCGGCACGCAACTCCAGCGGCTTTGCGAGCATCTTGTCCTCGGCGATGTGCGTCAGCGCCATCTGGGCGCCAGCGGTGAACACCGTGCCATACTCGGCATTCGGCCCGGCCATCGGGAACAGCGTACCGACAACGTAGCTGCCGCCCTCCGCCCGCGCGGCAGGAACTGTGAGCAAGGTGGCGGAGGCAGCGAGCAGGCTACGGCGTACGATCATGGACAATCTTCCTCCTTGGCGGATGCGTCGGCGCGCATCTTCAACCGGGCGCGGGCAAGGGACTATCTGGGCTGGGCGAAAGCAAGCCTTCCGACCTGCCTTGTGCCACCACCTGACCGGTGCGGACCATCTCATCGATCTCGCTGCCATCCAGCCCTAGCTCGCATAGGATTTCCCTACTATGCTCACCGAGATGCGGAGGCAGCTGACGCAGCTTGCTGGCGCCGGCCGAGGACTGGATCGGGAAGCCGAGCAGGCGGATGCGGCCTTCCGTCAGATGGTCCGCCTCGGTGAACATGCCGACCGCGGCAAGGTGTGGATCGTGCAGCAGCTCTTCGGGGGAGAGCACCTCGCCGAACAGGATGTCCGCCGCCAGCAGGTCGGCCACCCAGGCCCGCGTGGTCCGGCCCGGCATCACTTCCGCGATCAGCCCGTACAGCTCCTGCAAGCGGGCGTTGCGTTTCACCGGGTCGGCCAGATCGGCGTCGGCAGCAAGGTCAGAGCGGCCGATCAGGTGGAAGAAGCGGTGCCATTGCTGCGTCGTGTAGGGCAGCACGCACAGGAAGCCGTCCTCGGTCGCGTAGGGCCGGCGCATCAGATTGATGAGGCGGTTGTAGCCGGACGTGCCATGCGGCGGGTCGTAGGCGAGGCCGCCGAGATGCTCGGGCAGCACGAACGCGACCATGGACTCGAACATCGGCACCTCGATGAACTGGCCCTGGCCCGTTTTCATGCGGTGGATGATCGCGGCCATCACGGCGGAGGTCAGCATCAGCCCAACCGCTTTGTCGGCCACGACGGTGGCGGCGAGCTGCGGCGTTCCCTGGGCGCGTCCATACAGGCTGGCCAGGCCGGACATGGCCTGGATGGTGTCGTCGGCGGCAGGGCGCCCGGCATACGGTCCGCGTTCGGAAAAGCCATAGGCGGCGCAGTAGATGATCGCCGGGTTGATTGGCGGACCGCTTCGTAGTCGAGCCCGAGTCCCTTCATGCCACCGTGGCGAACGTTGGAGATGAAGATGTCGGCTCTCGCGATCAGCCGGTGCAGCGCCGCATGGGCCGCCGGCGCCTTGAGGTCCATGGCAAGGCTGCGCTTGTTGCGGTTGAACTGTAGGAAGACGTGGCCCATCCCCGGCGAGCGGGTGGGCAGGGTGGCGCGGAAGGGATCCCCGGCCGGCGGCTCCACCTTGATCACGTCGGCCCCGTAATCGCCAAGGATCTGCGCGGCCAGCGGCCCCATCGCGAGTGTGGTCATGTCCACCACGAGAATGCCCGCCAGCGGCTGCCCGGCGCTCACCGGAACAGCAACTCCTGCGCGTTGTCGTGCAGGATGCGGCGCAGGGCGGCCTCCGGCAGGTCGAGCGCGCGGGCCGCATCCGTGGTCTTCTGCAGGTCCAGCAGCGGATAGTCGGAGGCGAAGATGGTCTTGTCGCAGCCACGCGTGCCGTGCCAGCGCCCGGCCATGAACTCCATCAAGCTGCGCGGGTAGGCCTTGGGCGACCAGGCGGAGGTGCAGATGTAGACATTCTCATGCCGGGCGGCCAGCCGCACCGCGATCTCGGTCCATGGGTCGCCGATATGGTGGGCGACGATCACCAGGTCGGGAAACGCGAGCGCCACGTCGTCCAGATGCGCCGGGTCGTTCGGCGCCATGGGCCAGAGTGGGCCCGGCATGCCGACATAGGTGAACAAAGCGAGCTTCAGATCGACGCAACGCGCGTAGAGCGGGTAGTACCAGCGGTCGTTTGGCGGCAATCCCCAGGGTGACGGGGTGATGTGCACGCCTGCCAATAGGCTGTCGCCCGCCAGGCCGTCCAGGATGCGCGGGTTGCGCATCAGGTCCCAGTAGCTGCCAGGTCCGTGCTCCGGCGGCATGATCGTGGCGAGCCAGCGCAGCCGCCCTTGCGAGGCTTCCGCCAGGCTCGACAGCTCCTGGTGCAGCGCGTGCAGCCGCTCCGGCTCGGTTGGGTAATAGACCTTGGCGGCCAGGACCCCAGCGCCCACGCCCGTGCTGTCCATCGTGGCGAGCACGTCCGGTAGTGAGAGGCGAGGGGCCTCGCCGCCGGGTTGGTCGGGATGGTGGAACGTGCTCATGACCCGGCGCAGCCGCCTGTCGTCCGTCCAGGGCACGACGTCCGCCCGCGTCACCTCTCCCGCGCCGCCGATCCAGGGAGAGTGCAAGAAAGCGTCCACGATCGGCCCGTCATACACCAGCGTCTCCTCACCCAATCGGAGCGGCTGAGCCGGACCTGGAAGTCGACGGCATACCCAGCTTCTTCACATATGGAAAAACCTTTCCACGTAGGGAAATCTGTGTCAACGCTGGCCGAAGAACTTGGCTTGCCGGCGCAACCCCGGCAACGAAACCGGAAGGCTGGTATGGGTGCTGCCGGGAACGGCACGAGGGACGCGAGGATGTCCCGCAGGCGGTTCGGTGCTTTATCGGCAACGGCTGCGGTCTCGGCGATGACACCGTCCCACGCGCAAACCCGCCGACCGCTCACCATCGGCGTGCTGAACGACTCCTCCGGCCCGACGGCTGACCTGTCCGGCGTCGGCGCGCATATCAGCGCGGAGTTGGCGCTGGAAGATTTCGGCAGCACCGTCCTGGGTCGGCCCATCGTGCTGCTGAAGGCGGACCACCAGGCGAAATCCGATCTGGGCGTCGCGCTGGCCCGGCAATGGTACGACCAGGGCGTGGCAGCGATCTTCGATATCGGCATCACCACGGTCGCCACCGGCGTGCAGCAACTGGCTCGCGACAATGACAGGCTGGCGGTGTTCACCAGCACCGGCACCGTGGACCTGACACGCTCGTTGTGCAGTCCGAACGGCATCCACTGGACCTACGACTCCCACAGCGTTGCCGTGGGGGCTACCCGCGCCAACATGGCCGGCGGCGCCAAGACGTGGTTCTTCATGACCGTCGACTACACCTATGGCCGCTCGCTTCAGGCCGAGGCGACGCAATTCATCGCGGCCAATGGCGGCATAGTCCTGGGCTCGGCCAAGCATCCGTTCGAGACGAAGGATTTCTCCTCTGACATCTTCAAGGCGCAATCATCCGGTGCTCAACTGATCGGGCTAGCAACGCCGACGGGGCAGATCAGCAATATCGTCAAGCAATCGGCCGAGTTCGGAACGGGCCGCGGCACCGACCAGCGGCTGGCGCCATTCGGGCTGTTCTTCAACGACGTGAAGGGCCTGGGGCTAGGACTGGCGCAAGGCCTGCTGGTGACCGAGCCGTTCTACTGGGACCAGAACGACGCCACCCGCACCTTCTCGCGCCGCTTCTTCGACCGCTACAAGCGCATGCCCAACGGCTTGCAGGCGAGCGTCTACGGAGCGGTGACGCATTACCTGGGCGCGGTGAAGGCGGCCGGCACGAACGACACCGCTACCGTGGTGGCCAAAATGAAAGCCACGCCGGTCAACGACTTCATGACCCGTGACGGTAGCATCCGCGCCGATGGCCGCGTGATCCGCGACGTCTACGTCTTCCGGGTGAAAACGCCGGCGGAGTCCAAGAGCGAGTGGGACTTGCTCACCCAGATCTCCACCATTCCCGGCAAGGACGCGTTCTCCGCGCCCGACCCGGCCTGCAGCCTGGTGAAATAGCGATGCTGGGATGGGCCGTTGTCGCGCATGGCGCCCCGCTGGAATGCGTTGAACTACCGGATCCAGAGCCGGCCGGGACGGATGTCGTTGTCGAGGTGACGCATTGCGGCGTGTGCCATTCGGACCTGCACCTCTGGCACGGCGGCTATGATCTCGGTGGCGGCCGGACGCTGTCCGTGAAGGATCGCGGGCTGGTGCTGCCGGCAGCACCAGGTCACGAGATCGTCGGCCGTGTCGCCCGGTTGGGGCCGGATGCGCAGGGTGTGGCGGTGGGCGATCTCCGCGTCGTATATCCTTGGATCGGCTGCGGCCACTGCCCGCGCTGCGCCGTTGAAGAGGACAATCTCTGCCCGAACCAGCGCTCGCTGGGCGTCAGCGTCAATGGCGGGTTCGGCCGTTTTGTGAAGGTGCCACACCCTCGTTACCTGCTGGCGTTCGACGGCGTGTCCCCCTCCTTGGCGGCGACCTACGCCTGCTCGGGGCTGACGGCGTATTCGGCCGCCCAAATGGTGCTGCCGGTGGGTGCGGGCGAGTCCGTGGTGTTGATCGGCGCGGGCGGGCTGGGGCTGGCGGCTATCGCGGTGCTGCGGGCGCTAGGACAGCAGGCCATTGTCTCGGTGGATGTCAGCGCGGAGAAGCGGGCGGCGGCGCTGGCCGCGGACGCCACGGCGGCGGTGGACGGCAGGGGCAATCAGGCCGCCGCGCGGATCGCCGCCAACGGGCCGGTAGGTGCGGTGCTGGATTTCGTGGGGTCGGACGCCACCGCGCGCACTGGGCTGGCGTTGCTGCCGAAGGGCGGCAAGCTGGTCCTGGTGGGGATCGGCGGCGGCGAACTGACGCTCTCGGTCGCGGGGACCATTTTCCGGGCGCACACCATCCAGGGTAGCCTGACCGGCAGCATCGCCGAACTGCAGGCTGTCATCGCCCTAGCGCAGGCCGGCAAGCTGGCGCCAACCCCTGTGCAGGACCTGCCGAGAGACCGGGTGAACGACGTGATGACCGCGCTGGATGCGGGGCGCGTCACCGGCCGGGTCGTGCTGACCGAAGCCTGAACAACAAGGATCCGACCATGGCCGCGCTGACCACTAAGATCGCCACCTCCGACGCGTCCACCGTCACCATCCGGGGCAAGAGCCTGGTGAACGATTTAATCGGCAAACGGACCTTCACCGAGATGGTCTATTTGCTGACCTGCGGACGCGAATCCAGCGCGGCGGAGACGCGGGTGCTGGATGCCTGCCTGGTGACGCTGATGGAGCACGGCTTCACCCCCGCCGCCCTCGTGACCCGCATCACAGCGGATTCCGTGCCGGACCAGGTGCAGGTGGCCATGGCCGCCGGGTTGCTGACGGTCGGCAGTGTGTTTGTCGGCACGATGGAGGGGTGCGCCGCGCTACTGGAAGCCGGCATGGCCAGCGGCGACCCGGCGGCCTGGTGCACCCGCATCGCCGACGAGTATATCGGCGCCCGCCGTCCCATCCCCGGCTTCGGCCACCCGTTCCACAAGCCGGACGATCCTCGGACGCCGGCTCTGTTCGCAGTGGCGGCGGAAGCCGGGGTGGCGGGCGGCCACATCGCCCTTTTGGAGCAGTTGTCGAAAGCCGTCGACGCCCGCGCCGGCAAGCACCTGACGATCAACGCCACCGGTGCCATCGGCGCCCTGCTGCTGGAGATCGGGGTGCCCCCGTCGATCATGCGCGCGATCGCCGTCATCTCCCGCTGCGGTGGTCTGGCGGGACATATCATGGAGGAACGCCAGACTAAGAGTGCCCGGGCGATCTGGAAGCTGACCGAAGAGAACATCCCCTACGTCCCCGGCTGACCCGGTGGACCCGCTTGCCAGCCCGCGGCCAGTTGCGTCCTATGCCGCGATGGACGTGAAAACCGCCGGCCGCACCGTCGAGCTGTTCGAGGCTTTCGCCCAGGCGAAGCTGCCTTTGACCCTGTCGGAGTTGGCGCGTGCCTTGAATGCCCCGCAATCCAGCATCTTCAACCTGCTGCGCGCGCTGGAGGGTCGCGGCTACCTGTACTCGGTCGGCGGCAACAAGCGCGTCTATCCCACGCGCAAACTGTTCGACCTGGCAGACGCCATCGCCGGCTACGAGCCGGTGATCCCCCGCGTCGAACCCCAGTGACGGCCCTGCGCGACCGCACGAACGAGACAGTGATCTTCGGCGCGCGGCAAGGCGAGCGGGTGATCTACCTGGCGGTGGTCGAGGGGCGGCAGACCATCCGCTACATCTCCCAGGCCGGCGCACTGAAACCGATGCACGCCAGCGCCGTGGGCAAGGCGCTGCTGATGGCGATGCCGCTACCCGAGCGCACGAAGCTAGTCCTCCGCTTGGCTCTGGCGGCCACGACCAGCCGCACGATTACCAGCACCGACGCGCTGCTGGCCGATATCGAGGCGGCCGCTTCGCGCGGCTACGCTCAGACCGAAGGCGAGAACGTGGCCGACGTAATGGCCATCGCCTTGCCCGGTGCGGATCGAGGGTGTGAGCTACGCCGTCGCTATCGCCGGGCCGATTGGCCGGGTCGCCGCCCGCGCGACCGAGTATGCCCCCGCGATCCAAGAGGTGATCGGCGCGATCCAGTGACCCGGCACAGACTGGGCACATGATAACAGGGGGGAATACGATGACGCGTTCGATGATGCTGCACCTAGTCCTCGCGGCCGGGGTGATGCTGGCCGGCCCGGCATGCGCCGAGACGATCAAGCTTGGTCTGCTGACCGACATGTCCGGCGTATTCTCGGATTTCTCAGGCCGCGGCTCCGTCACGGCGGCGCAACTGGCCATCGAGGATTTCCGCGCCGAGAAGCCTGGGCTGGACATTCAGCTTCTGACCGCCGACCACCAGAACAAGCCCGACATCGGCAGCGCCGCCGTGCGCCAGTGGACCGCGACCGAGAACGTCGACGCGATCATCGACGTGCCGAACACCGCCATCGCGCTAGCGATCAACCTGTTGGCGCGGCAGGGCAACAAAGTGCTGCTGATCTCGGGCGCCGGGTCGTCGGAGTTGACGGGCAAGCAGTGCTCTCCCAACACCATCCAGTGGACGTTCGACAGCTGGTCGCTGGCCCACGCACTGAGCCAGACGCTGATCGGCGATGGCGGCAAGAGTTGGTACTTCCTGGTGGCCGACTACGCGTTCGGTCACACGCTGGCAGCCGATGTGGGGACGGAGGTGAAGCGGCTGGGCGGCAACGTGCTGGGCGAGACCAGCCACCCCGTGGGCACCATCGATTTCAGCGCATACCTGCTGCAGGCCCAGGCCTCCAGCGCCAAGGTGGTGGGGCTGGCCGATGCCGGGCAGGACGCGATCAACGCGGTGAAGTCGGCCGGCGAGTTCGGGCTGGGCAAAAGCGGCGTGACCATCGCCGGGCTGATCATGTTCGTGACGGACGTGCATGCGATCGGGCTGCCGCTGGCGCAAGGGATGTTGGTGGCCACGCCGTTCTACTGGGACGAGAATGCCAAGACCCGCGCCTGGTCGGACCGCTTCGCAGCGCGCATGGACGGCGCACGGCCCAGCATGATCCAGGCGGGGGTGTATTCCTCCACGCTTGCCTATCTCCGGACGGTGTCCGTCTCGGCCACGCCGCATGACGGGCGCGCTGTCGTCGCGGCGATGAAGGCGGCTCCGCCGTCCGATGACGACCTGTTCGGCCACGGCTTTATCCGTGCCGACGGCCGCAAGGTGCACGACATGCTGGTCTACAAGGTGAAAGCGCCGGCGGACTCGAAGGGCGACTGGGATCTGTATCAGTTCGTTCGCCGCATCCCCGCCGCCGACGCAATTCGTCCGCTGAGCGAGAGCACCTGTCCACTGCTTTCAATACACTGAATGGATCACCGACAGGTTGAAGAATGCTTGCGACCGCCCCGAGCCTGGTGCAGTCTCCGCCGCAAGCTCGGAGGGGCACCCAAAAAACAAGGAAGCCCATCGTGATGGATGCTCCGCAGCAGGGCGCGGCGCGGCTGCAACGCTCCGAACTCGCGGTCCCCGCGACGTCGACGCACTTCTTCGCCAAGGCGATCGCCGGCCCCACCGACTCGCTGTTCCTGGACCTGGAGGACGCCGTCGCACCCGGCCGCCGGATCGAGGCACGGGCCAATGCGGTGGAAGCACTGACCAAGCTGGATTGGGGCCGCAAGATCGTTTCGGTCCGGATCAACGGGCTGACCACGCAATGGGCCATTGCCGACATCCTCGCCGTCGCAAGCTGCCCCCGCTTGGACATGATCCTGCTGCCGAAGGTGGAAACCGCCGGGGATGTCGAGTTCCTGGACCGCCTGCTCACCGGGCTGGAACTAGCGACGCCCCGCCCTCGTCCGTTGGGGATCGAGATCCTGATCGAAACGACGAAGGGCCTGGCCAACGTGGAGGCCATCGCCGCCGCCTCGCCCCGGCTAGAGGACATCATCTTTGGCGTCGGCGACTATTCGATCGAGCTGGAGAACCACGAAATGGTGTTCGGCTCGTCAAACCCTGACTACGCCGTGCTCGCGCGGCCCGAGGGCGAGCCCGCGACCCGGCATTGGGGCGACCAGTGGCATTTCGCGCTGGCCCGCATCGCCAACGCGGCCCGCGCCTACGGCAAGCGCCCGATCGACGGCCCGTTCGCCAATTTCGGCGACCCCGAAGGCTTTCGCGCCGCCTGCCTGCGCGCCCGCTCGCTGGGGTTCGAGGGCAAATGGGCGATCCATCCGTCCCAGGTCACCATCGCCAACGAGGTGTTCTCGCCGTCGGCCACCCAGATCGCCTGGGCTACCGGGATAATCGGCAAGCTGGACGCCGAAGCGGCGCGGGGCGGGGGCGCTCTGGGGCTGGATGGCGTGCTGATCGACCAGGCGCACGTCAAGCTGGCGCAGAAGATCCTGCGCAGGGCCGCTCTGGCGGCGTATCGCGCATGACGGACGGCCCGCTGGCGGGCGTGCGGGTGCTGGACGCGGCGACCTTCATCGCAGCCCCATTCTGCGGCACGATCCTCGGCGATTTCGGCGCCCAACTGATCAAGGTGGAGCAGCCGGGACAGGGTGATTCGCTGCGACGGTTCGGGACCCCCGCCGAGTGCGGCGACACACTCGTGTGGCTGAGCGAGGCGCGCAACCGCCAATCCGTGACGCTCGACCTGCGCCAGTCCGAGGGTGCGGCGCTCTTCCGCCAATTGGCCGCTCAGTCCGATGTAGTGCTGGAGAATTTCCGGCCCGGCACGATGGAGAAATGGGGTCTTGGTTACGAGGACCTCGCGAAGGACAATCCTAAGCTGGTCATGCTGCGTGTCAGCGCCTACGGCCAGACCGGGCCGATGCGCGAGATGCCCGGGTTCGCCCGCATTGCCCACGCCTTCAGCGGTCTGTCCTTCCTGGCCGGCGAGCCCGGGCGCACGCCCGTGGTGCCCGGCTCGACCTCGCTCGCCGACTACATGACCGGCATGTTCGGTGCCATCGGCGTACTGCTGGCCCTGCGCCATGCCGACCGCACCGGCCAAGGCCAGGTGGTCGATATCGCCCTATACGAGAGCATCTTCCGCATCCTAGACGAGCTGGTCCCCACTTATGCCAAAGGCGGCGTGGTGCGCGAGCGGCTCGGCGCTGACGTGGCGCACGTGGTGCCGCACAGCCATTATGAGACGCGGGACGGCGAATGGGTGGCGCTCGCCTGCTCGAACGACCGCATATGGCAACGCTTGGCCGCCGCGATGGGCCGGCCGGAGCTGGGCAGCGATCCGCGCTTCGCCCGCGCCCCCGACCGCACCGCGTGCCGGGCCGAGGTGAACGGGATCGTGGCCACCTGGGTCGGAAGCTGCTCGGCGCCCGAGGTGCTGGCAGCCTGCGAGCAGGTGGGTGCGCCGTGCAGCAAGCTGCTGTCGATCGCCGACTTCTTCGGCCACCCGCAATACGAGGCACGCGGCAACATGCTGCGCGTCGACGACCCGCGCCAGGGCGAGCTTGTGCTACCCGCCGCGGTGCCGCGCCTGTCGCTGACCCCTGCCGGGTTCCGCAACGCCGGCCCGGCGCTCGGCGACTGCACCCGCGCGATCCTGGGCGAGCTGCTGCAGCTGGACAGTGCGGCGCTGGACCAGCTCGCCGCGCGCGCGATCATCTGAGGGAGGCACCGATGGCCGACACGTCACGTATGACCCTGGTGGCGTTCCTCCAGGCGCAGAATTGCTCGAACCTGCCCGCGTCGTGGCGCCATCCGGACGCGGCAGCCGATTTCATGACGGCGGAGTACTACCGCCGGATCGGCCGCACGCTGGAGGACGGCAAGATCCATCTGGCCTTCTTCGACGACCGGCTGGCGATGCCAGACGTGTATTCGGACGATTTCAAGGTGACGGTGAAGGAGGGGATCCGGGCGGTGAAGCTCGACCCGATGCTGTGCGCCGCCGCCCTGGGCATGGCGACCACGCATCTCGGCATAGGCGTTACCTATTCCACCACCTACTACGAACCGTTCCACGTAGCCCGCACCTTCGCGACCCTGGACCAACTGACCGGCGGGCGCGCAGCCTGGAACGTCGTCACCTCGCTCAACCGGTCGGAGGCGGCAAATTTCGGCAGTGACATCGTGCTGGAACACGATCTGCGCTACGACCGCGCCGAGGAGTTCCTGGAGGTCGTGCACGCGCACTGGCGATCATGGGACACCGACGCGTTGGTGATAGACAAGGCCAGCGGACTGTTCGCCGACCCGGCGAAGGTGCGCCGGATCGAGCATCAGGGCCAATGGTTCAAGTCCCGCGGCCCATTCACCGTGCCGCGGTCCCCGCAGGGCGAGCCGGTGCTGATCCAGGCTGGACAGAGCGGTCGCGGGCGCCAGTTCGCCGCCAAATGGGGTGATCTGGTGTTCGTCATCTATCCGAACTTGGCGATCGGTCGCCAATCCTATGCCGAGTTCAAGGACCACCTGGAACAGACCGGCCGCGGCCGCGATGCGGTGAAGATCGCACCCGCCGTCTACACCGTCGTGGGCGAGAGTGCCGGCGAGGCGCAGGACAAACTCGCCGCCCTGAACGCCCTGTCCAAGCCGATCGATGGGCTGGTGCTGCTGTCCGAGGTGCTGAACTTCGACTTCGCCTCCAAGGATTATGACGAGCCTTTCTCCACCGAGGAAATGGCCGGGATCTCCGGCATCCAGGCGTTCCGCGACCGGGTGGTGAAGCTGAGCGGCCATACCAACCCGACGCCGCGGGACTTCGTGCAATTCACCCTACGCGGCACGCTGGCGGAGTTCCCGGTGTTCTGCGGCAACGCGACGCAGGTGGCCGACCAGATGCAGGAATGGCACGGTACCGCCTGCGACGGCTTCGTCGTGGCCGCCAGCCACGCACCCGGGGCCTACGAGGATTTTGTGCGCCTGGTCGTGCCCGAGTTGCAGCGCCGCGGCGCGTTCCGCACGGAGTACGAGGGCAGAACCTTGCGTGAAAACCTGCAAGGAGAAGCCTAACCGATGATCCGGAGCGTGTTGTACTTGCCCGCCTCCAACGCACGGGCAATCGAGAAGGCGCGTGGCCTGTCCTGCGACGCGGTGATCCTGGATTTGGAAGACGCCGTGGCACCGGACTCCAAGCAGGCGGCAAGGCACGCGGCGGTGGCTGCCGTGAGCGCGGGCGGGTTCCGCGCTGGCACGGTGGCGGTGCGGGTGAATGGGCTGGCGACCGAATGGGGCCGGGCCGACTTGGCGGCGTTGGCGGAGACGCGGCCCGGCGCGATCGTGCTGCCGAAGGTGGATCGAAGTACGGATGTGGACGGCGCCCGCGCCTGCCTGGGGGCGGCACCGCCGCCGGTCTGGGCCATGGTCGAGACAGCCTGCTCGCTGCTGCGGCTGGAGGACGTTGCCGGGGCTGCCGGGCTGGGCGCACTGGTCGTCGGCACCAACGATCTGGCCCGCGAGATGGGTGCCCGGCTGCGCCCGGACCGGGCCGCCTTCCTGGGGCTGTTGACGATGACGGTAGTCGCCGCGCGGGCGTTCGGGTTGGCGGTGTTGGACGGCGTCTACAACGACACCAACGACACCAACGACGCGGACGGCTTCGCCCGGCAATGCGTGCAGGGGCATCGTCAACTTGGCAGCTGGCTTGCTTGCGCCAGCCGGACGCGGCAGTTAAGCGAGCCGGATGACGACGCCAGTTTGCCCGAGCTACGCCGGCTATCGCTTCCCGGCCGAGATCATCAGCCACGCGGTCTGGCTCTACTTTCGCTTCCCGCTCAGCCGGCGCAATGTGGACGAGATCCTCGCTGCCCGTGGCGTGGTGGTCAGCCACGAGACGGTACGGCAGTGGGCGCTCAAGTTCGGCCAGGGCTTTGCGAACCAGATCCGTCGCCGGCTGCCTAGTGCTGGCGACAAGTGGCACTGTGACGAGGTCGTGGTGACGATTGGGGGCGTGAAGCACTGGCTCTGGCGCGCTGTGGACCAGAATGGCGTGGTGCTCGACATTCTCGTGCAGAGCCGGCGTGATAAGGAGGCTGCCCTCCGCCTGCTGCGCAAGCTGCTGAAGAAGCAGATGCGCCCACCCCGTGTCATGATCACGGATAAACTGCGGAGTTACGGCGCGGCAAAGAGGGAGATCATGCCCGGCGTCGAGCACCGGCAGCACAAAGGATTGAACAATCGCGCTGAGAACTCGCACCAGCCCACCCGACGGCGAGAGCGGCAGATGAAGCGCTTCAAGTCAGCTGGGCACGTTCAGCGCTTCCTCTCCGCCCATGACGGGATCAACAGCCTCTTTCCCCTTCGTCGCCACCGCCTCCTCGCCACCCAGTATCGAGCTGACCGGACCCAGGCTTTCCAGACCTGGGCCGAAGTCACCGGCGTTGCCCGCGTGGCATAAGCGTCAGCGCCCAGCACGCGCCGCGGGCAGCAGTTCGATCAAGGCCATACAAGTTGACGATGCCGGCAGCACAGACGCAGTTAGCGTCATCAATGACGGCAGGGAAGAAACGCCATGGGATCTCTGCTGGCGGACCGGCGTGCCGAGGCGGTCTTGGGTCGCCTGCGTGAGCAGGACGAACGCCAATCCAGCTCCATGAAGGAGCATGTCGGGTCCCAACTCCGCGCGCATCGGAACGACGGTAGCAGGTACCTCCAGGTGGATACCGAATTCTACCGAGACAAAGTCGTCGCGCTCGATCCGGACAAGTGCGATTTCATCTACCTGCAGTGCTGCGCGCTGCAGGCCAGGCGCGTCGTGGAGGTCGAGACCTCTTTCGGCGTGTCCACAATCTACTTGGCCGCGGCCGTGCGAGACAATGCACGAGCCAATGGCACCGAAGGAGTGGTCATCGCCACGGAGAACGAGCCGTCGAAAGTCGCGGCGGCAAAAGAGAACTTCGTCGAAGCAGGATTGGCGGAGGTCATCGAGGTGCGCGAGGGTGACGCACTGGACACCCTGAAGGACGTCGGCGGCCCACTCGATTTCGTGTTGATGGATACATGGATCCCCATCGTGCTGCCAGTCCTTCGGCTCCTCGTCACGCATCTTCGCCCCGGCGCGATGGTGGTCTGCGACAACGTGGGCCTGTTCGCACATGAGTACAGCGAGTACACGGACTTCGTCCGCAATCCGGCGAATGGCTTTCGATCGATCCTCATGCCCTACCAGGGCGGCCTGGAGGTTTCCGTACGCGTGCCGTGATTGTGCGAATGAAGCGTACCGGCCTGAGTGTATCTTCGACAAGACGGCACGCGGCGAAGCGACCCTGGACGCGCTCCGCCTCTGGCAGCGCATGGGTGCCCAGTGATGTCATTCGCCCGCGGCGACCGAGCGAGGAGCAGAAAACGATGAGTGCTTCGGACGACATCCCGGCACCGTTGCACGATCGTCTCGCGGCCTCCCTCAGCCCCGCGGACGACCGCATCCGCCTGAGCGAATGGCTGCCTCCCCAGGAGGGGGTCGTGCCCCGCATCCGCGTGGGCAAGCGCTGGATCAGCCTGCTGTGGGCGCTGCCGGTCGGGGTGACGGCACTCATCCTCGCGATCGCCATAGCCCAGAGCTTGCGGGAGTACCCGGCTGTCCGCGCGTTCATCGCGCGCTACCCCGGCATCGCCCAGGCCGCGCCGTCCGTGGATTCCGGGTTCCCGTGGTGGCTGCGGCTGCAGCATTTCCTGAACATGCTGTTCATGATGTTCATCATCCGCGCTGGCATCCAGATCCTGGCCGACCACCCGCGGCTGTACTGGACGCGGGACTGCACGCCCGGCACCGACTGGTTCCGCTTCCAGCGCGCGGTGCCGACGGGCCGCATCTGGACCTCCAAGGACGACTCCGTGACCCTGCCGACGTGGCTGGGCATCCCGGGCCTGCGCCATACCGTCGGACCTGCGCGGTGGTGGCACTTCTCGGTCAACCTGCTGTGGACGGTCAACGGCATCGCCTTCTACGCGCTGCTGTTCTCGACCGACCAGTGGCGCCGGCTGGTGCCGCTCACCTGGGGCGTGTTCCCCGCCGCGCTCTCGACCGCGATCCAGTATGCGTCGCTGAACTTCCCAGTGGACCAGAGCTGGACCCGCTACAACGGCTTGCAACAGTTCACCTACTTCATCACGGTGTTCGTCGCCGCCCCCACCTCCATCGCCACCGGGCTGCTGCAAGGCCCGGCGATCGCCAACAAGCTGGGCTGGGCTGGCAAGGTCCTGAACCGGCAGCTCGCCCGGTCCATCCATTTCCTCTCGTTCTCCTGGTTCGTGTTCTTCATCGCGGCCCACGGCACGATGGTGTTCGTCACCGGGCTGCGGGAGAACACGAACCACATGTTCGCCGGCGTGACCAACGGCTCCTGGGCCGGGTTCCTGCCGTTCGTCCTGGCCATGGCGGTGGTGGGGGCGGCCTGGGCGTGGGTGTCGCCCTTCACGATCCGGCACACACGGCTGGTGCAGCGGACCGGCGCGTTCATGATTGGCTGGCTCAAGGGGCTGGCCGAGTGGTGGAACCCGTCCAACCAGTACACCGAAGCGGACATCTCGCCGCATTTCTGGCCGAACGGCACGATGCCGAACTCCGCCGAGTTCGAGGCGCTCGTGGCCGGCGGCTTCGCCGATTATCGGTTGCGAGTGGACGGCCTCGTCGAGCGGCCGCAGGAGTTCTCCCTGGCCGACCTCAAGGCGATGCCGAAGCAGGAGCAGATCACCGAGCATTTCTGCATCCAGGGGTGGTCCGGCGTCGCGAAGTGGGGCGGCGTGCCCACGCGCCACATCTTGGACCTCGTGAAGCCGACGGCGGACGCCCGCTACGCCGTGTTCTACTCGTTCTCCGAGGGTGCTGCGGGCGGCGGCTACTACGACGCGGTCGAGATGCGCAACATGAGCCATGAGCTGACGATCATCGCCTACGAGATGAACGGGACGGCGCTCAGCGTGCTGCACGGGGCGCCGCTGCGGCTGCGCTGCGAGAACGAGCTGGGCTTCAAAATGGTCAAGTGGATCTCGGCCATCGAGTTCGTGCACAGCTTCGCCGACCTCGGCGCCGGGCAGGGCGGCTACAACGAGGACCACGAGTTCTATGGCTACCGCATGCCGATCTGACTGCCTGGCGTGAGCCGGCCGGCAACATGGGAGAAAGCAGGATGCTTGCCGAGCAGATGTTGCCCAAGGCGTGTGAGCGCCTCGCTACGATCAACGCCGGCGCCCCCGTCAAGGAAGCGGCCGACCTGATGTCCAAGCCCCACACCGATCTCGTCGTCGTATGCGACCAGGACGGAGGCATGGTTGGCGTTCTCACGAAGACCGACATCGTCGGGCAGATCAGGCTGTGCAGCGGCGGTGGTTGCGTGGCCAGGGTGGACACGATCATGACGCGCGACGTAATCTCCTGCCGGCCAGACGAGTCCTTGAAGGACATCTGGTCGGTGATGAAGGCGCGCGGCCTGCAACGCATCCCGATGGTCGATCAGGGCGGGAAGCCGATCGGGATCATCTATGCGCGCGATGCTCTCCAGAACCTGCTCGGTGCAGTGGAGAGCGATGAAGCTCTCCTGCGCGACTATGTGATGGACGTCGGCTATCAGTGAAGCGCGAGGACCATGCCGATCCCAGCAGGATATGTGGCCTACCGGCGAACCCCGGAGTTCACGCATGACACGGTGCCGGCAGCCCTCTTGAGCGCACACGAGACCAAGGGCGGCGCGTGGGCCTTGATCCATGTCCTTGAAGGCAGGCTGCGCTACTGCATCGAGACCCCGCCGTCCGAGAGCATCTTGGAGCCAGCCCAACCAGGCGTGATCGAGCCGGAGGTCCGGCATCACGTGGAGCCACTCGGGCCGGTGCGCTTCTACCTGGAGTTCCACCGTGCTCCGTAGCGCCATCCGCGGTTGGACCTGATCCAAACGCTTCTCGAAGGAAACCACCGCATGTCCGGCCAAAGCTCCGATCCCGTTCCGATGCCGGAGAATGCCCCCGCCGAGCTGGGCGCGCTCCACGTCCGCGTCATCGCGCTGGAGAACCTGGTGATCGCGCTGCTTGCCACGGCATCGGACCGGCAGCTCGAACTGGCGCGCGAGATGGCGTCCTACATCGCTCCGAGACCGGGCTTCACCCATCACCCGCTGACGACCCATGCGGCGGCCCATATGCGCGATCTTGTCGAGCGAGCCTCGCGCGTCCGTTTGCCCATTCAGACCTGACGTCCCACGATCGACTGCTTGATCGCGGGCGCGTTGTGGGCACTATTGGATCAAGATATGAGGAGTGGGCAGATGACTGAACCTCGTACGCCGGTGCACGATCTACGGGACCGCCTGGAAGCCGAAAGACTGAAGGCGATCGAGCTTCTGGCATCGCAAGACACGCCGCCGGGGGAGATTCCAGCCGACGTGCTTCGGCGCGTCGCGGATCTTCATACCGTGCTGACGGCGGTCCGCGATGAGATCGCGCAGCACGAACCTCGGCTAGGGTATGGGGACGAACGACCCTTGGATTGAATGGGCGGCATCGTGACCGGGCGGGAATGGCTGGCCGCCTTACGGTGGCGACCCAACTCGCGATCCTACAGGAGCTGGCAGCGGTCGATGGTGCTGCGGCCGGCTCCGGCCGCCATCGGAGGACTCCGTTCAAGAAAGTCTCTTGGCGGCTCCGTGAACGACGCGCTTGCGGCGGGTGCAGAGACTGACGATCTCGGTCGTCCAGCATCCTGCCATGAGGCACGGGCGTGAGGGCGGGGTGGGGATCACGATCGCGCTGCACGCGGCGGATGGGCACACGCTCGGAGGCTACCGCGCCGGGCCGGATGATGCGGCGCGCGGCCTCGTCGTCGTGCAGGAGATCTTCGGGGTCAACGCCCACATCCGCCGCGTCTGCGACCGCTTCGCTGAACTCGGCTACGCCGTGATCGCCCCCGCGCTCTTCGACCGTGTGCGGCGCGAGATGGAACTTGGCTACGGGCCGAAGGACGTGAGAGCCGGGATGGCACTTCGCGCCCAGGTGCCCGAGGCCGGAGCCATCGCCGACATCGGGGCGGCCGCAGCGGCGCTGCCCGAGGCGTGCGGTGTCGTGGGCTTCTGCTGGGGCGGCACGGTCTCGTGGTGGGGCGCCACGCGCACGAGCGTGTTCCGGCCCGCGGTGTGCTGGTACGGCGGCGGCATCGCGCGGGCAAAGGACGACACGCCGCACTGCCCGGTCCAGCTCCACTTCGGCGAGAAGGATTCGAGCATCTCCATGAAGGACGTGCGCGCGATCCAGGCGGCGCGGCCCGGCGTCGAAATCCACACCTACCCCGGCGCCGGGCACGGCTTCGGCTGCGACGAGCGCGCGACGGTCGACCCCGCGGCCTATCGACTCGCCGAGGAGCGCACGCTCGCGTTCCTGGAGACGCATCTCTAGCCGCGCACTCGGTCGAACGTTGCTGAAGCAGGAGCGGCTTCGCGCCGCGGCCGTGCGGCTGCGTCAGGCACGGGTCGGCGCTCCAGGGCGAGGCTCGGCGGACAAGCTGACCGGCTGGCCGGAACCATAGGCCCTCAGCACGTCGCCTACCCCGCCGTAGATGGCCTCGGTCCCGAGGAGCTTCACGATGCCGTAGCGGTCCAGCTCGGTCCGCACGTCGTCCGCCATCTCGGCGAGGACGGGCCGGATGCCCTGGTGACGCAGCGCGCCGAGCAGCGAGCGCAGCACCTCCCCCGCGGAGTAGTCCACGCCGTCCACGGCGGTCAGGTCGAAGCAGAACCAGCGCGGCTTCGGACTCGCGTCCCCCGGCCAGCGTCCTCACCTCGTCCGAGAGCTGCGCCGCGTTCGCGTAGTACATGCTGTGGTTGAAGCGATAGACCACCAGGCCCGGCCGCAGCTCGCCCTTCGTGGCGACGGGCTTGGGGCGCGGCTCGCCCTTGCCAGCGACGAGGACGGTGTTCTTGGGGCGGTAGCCCCGGCGCACGTGGGCCAGCAGGGAGAGCACCATCGCGGCCAGGATGCCCTGCTCGACGCCGACGAGGACGACCACCGCGGCCGTGATCGCCGCCACGGCGAACTCGACCGGGCGCACCGCGAGGATGCGGCGCATCGCGCCGAGGTCGATCAGTTCGATTCCGATCAGGAACACCACGGCCGAGAGCACGGCGCGTGGCATGTAGGCGAGCGGTCCCGTGAGCACGAGCAGGACGAGCAGGACCACGAGGCACGTCACGAGCTGGGCGAACTGGCTGCTTCCGCGCGCGCTCGCGACCATCTGGGTCTTGGTGGGGCTGCCGTTGACGACGAAGGTGCCGGAGTAGGCGGCGCCCAGATTGGCGAACGCCAGGCCGACCAGGTCCAAATTCTCGTCGAACCGCTCTCCGTTCCGGGCCGCGTAGGCGCGCGAGGTCGCGGCACTCTGCGCCAGGATCACCACCGCCATTGCGATCGCCATAGGTAGACAGCCGCTCGACCAGGCCCAGGCTCCAGGCGATGTGCGGCAGGCCCAGCCGGGGTAGCCCCGACGGCACGGGGCCGAGCACCGGCACGCCGCGCGCCTGCAAGCCGAACACCCAGCTCGCGGCGATGGCGCCCACGGCGGCGATCAGCGCGCCGGGGATGCGCCGGGAGATGCGCCGAGCGCCGACGACGACCAGGATCACGGCCGCCGCGACCAGCACGACCGGGAGCCGCGTCTGGCCGATCCCCTCGGCCGCGTGCATGAGCTTGCCGACCGGGCCGTGGCCTGCCACCTCAAGGCCGAGCACCTCGCCCAGCGCCACCTGGATGCCGACGCCGGTGAGGAAGCCCACGAGCACGGTGCGGGAGAGGAAGTCCGCGAGGAAGCCGAGGCGCACGAGGCGCGCGACGAGCAGAAGCGCCCCCGCGAGCAGCGCCGAGAACCCGGCGAGCGCCAACCACTCGGCCGAGTTCGGCGCAAACAGCCCGGCGAGACCGCCCGCCATGATGGCCGCCGTCGCCGAGTCCGCGCCGACGACGAGGTGCCGCGAGGACCCGAACAGGGCGAAGAGCGCCATCGGGATCAGTAGGGTGTAGAGCCCGGTGACGACCGGGGTGCCCGCAATGCGTGTGTAGCCCATCACCTCCGGGATCGCGAGCGCGGCTAGCGTCGCGCCGGCGATGGTGTTGGCCAGCACCTGGGACAGGTCCAAAGGCAGCAGCCCCTGCAGGATCGGCAGCCGGAAGTGCCGGACCTTCGCTCCCACGCCCATCGGACCATTCTCCCCGGAATCGACGTGCGACCCCGCGATCGCGGCGCCGCGGCGAGATCGTAAGCATGGTGCGTGGCTGCCGCGAGGCAGGGCAAGGAAGCACGGGCGGTACAAGGCGATCAGGGGAGCGATCAAATGCTAATGGCGAGCATGGCCGCGATGCTGGCCGCCATGAGCCCGACGGCGAGCCAGCCGACGGTCCTCAAGGCGGCGCCTACAGTGAACTTGCCCATGATCCGCCTGCTACCGGCCATGAGGACCATGAGTGCCAGCACCGGGACCGCGACCACGCCGTTGACCACTGCGCTCCAGTAGAGTGCCTTCATCGGGTTGACCCCGGCGAAGTTCAGCCCCGCCCCGATCACGACGGCGGCGGACAGCGTCGCGTAGAATGCCTTGGCCTCCAGCGGCTGCCGGGCGAGGCCGACGGTCCAGCTCCGCGCCTCCCCGACCGCGTAAGCGGCCGACCCCGCCAGGACCGGGACGGCGAGCAGCCCCGTCCCGAGAATGCCGAGGGCGAACAGGGCGAAGGCGAACCGACCGGCCACGGGCCGCAAGGCGTTAGCCGCGTCCGCCGAGCTCTGGATGTCCACCTTGCCTGTCGCGTGGAGCGTGGCCGAGGTGGTCAGCATGATCGCGAGCGCGACCAGGGTGGCGACCGCCATGCCGACGCAGGTGTCGAGCCGGATGCGGTGCAGCGCGGACGGCGCTTGCTCGGGCGCATCGACCAGCGGCTCGCGCTCGGGCGCCACGCGCTCGTCCTCGGCTTCCTGATCGGATTGCCAGATAGAAGATGTAGGGCGAGATCGCGACGCCGAAGATGGCGACCACGGTCGTGATCCAGTCGCGCGTGACCGCGAGGCGGGGGACGAGACCGACGGCGGCCTCGCCCCAGTTCACGTGGGCCATCAGCACGGCCGCGAAGTAGGCCAGGAGCGTCAGCGTGGTCCACTTCAGGACGGCCACGTAGCGCGTGTAGCGCATAAAGACCTGCATCGCGACGCAGAACGCGCCGAGGGCGACGACGTAGAGCAGGTGCGGACCTCCGGCGACGAGGTGCACGACATCGGCCATCGCCCCGAGATCGGCCCCGATCTCGATGGTGTTGGCCGCGAGCAGCAGGAACACGTAGCCGTCCAGGAGCCAGGCCGGGTAGTGCTGCCGGATATTGGCCGCCAGACCTTGACCCGTCGTGCGCCCGATGCGCGCGCTGATCTCCTGCACGGCGACCATGATGGGCAAGCAGACGAGCGACAGCCAGAGCAGGCCGCAGCCGAACCTGGCTCCGGCCTGGGAGTAGGTCGCGATCGCGGTCGGGTCGTCGTCGGAGGCGCCGCTGATCAGGCCAGGACCGAGGACGCCCAGCAGCCTGGGCTTGGACGGCCCGACGACCGCGCTCCGGCCGCGTGTTTCCATGGCATCCATCGGCGTGTGCGCGATCCTCGGAGACGAAATGATAGCAGCGCCGGCCCGCGGTGAGGGTTGCTCGCCGCCCGGCGCAGCGTATCACCGCGGCCGAGGTCGAAGGCGGGATCGCTGTCGCAACGCGACTGGCCGGGAGACGGGTCGCCCCTGTCTCAGACGAACATCTGGTCTAGGCGGTTCCCGTCCATGACGAGGCGTTAATACCCGCTGTCAGCGCCTCGCCAGCGTGCGTGATCAGCTTCGTCTGCGAGGCACCATTCTCGCGCATGATCTGGGCGACCTCGTCGGCCTGGGCCTGGGTCGTGGCATGCACGGCGAGCACGAGCGTGCCGGCGGCGCCGTGGCGATCGTACTCGTCCGCATGCCCTTGGTACGCCGCCTTGCCGATCTCCTCGGAGACCGCGGCTGCCCCGAGAGCGGCGGCTGCAGCGACGCCGGCCGCGAGCGCTGCAGCCCCCCCGGTTGCCACGACGACTCCAGCGGCGATCACCGCGCCCGCATAGCTGGCCATGCCGGTGCCCATGGTACGCATCTGCTGGTGGTCGATCGGGGTCTCCGGCACTTCCGTGCCCTCGTCAGGCATCGAGGCGGACGATCTCGCCCTCCCCTGATCCTCGGGCAGGGTGAAATCCGATCGGTCGTAGCGCTCCAATGCCAGCTTGGCGATGGCTGCCTGAAGCGAGTCGTTGTTGGGGAACCAGCCCTGCATTTCCTGCACCGTCCCGCTCAGCGCCGGGCCTTCCTTCGCGCTCTCGCTCATCGCAACGCCTCCTTGCTGTAGCTTCCTTCCGCCCACCCCCTCAAACCTGACGCTCCATGATCAGCTGCTTGATCGCGCCGATCGCCTTGGCGGGGTTCAGCCCCTTCGGGCAGGTGTCGGTGCAGTTCATGATCGTGTGGCAGCGATAGAGCTTGAACGGGTCCTCCAGCGCGTCCAGCCGCTCCCCGGTCGCCTCGTCGCGGCTGTCGACGATCCAGCGGTGCGCCTGGAGCAGGATGGCGGGGCCGAGGAACCGGCCGCCGTTCCACCAGTAGCTGGGGCAGCCCGCCGTGCAGCAGAAGCACAGGATGCACTCCCACAAACCGTCGATCTGGGCGCGCTCCTCCTTGGATTGCAGCCGCTCCCCGTCGGGCGGCGGCGGGGTGTCGGCCTGCAGCCAGGGCTCGATGGAGCGGTACTGCGCGAAAGCCTGCGTTGTGTCGGGAACGAGGTCTTTCACCACCGCCATGTGCGGCAAGGGCGTGATCCGCACCACGCCCTTCACGTCCTTGATCGGCTTGATGCAGGCGAGCGTGTTCACCCCGTCGATGCTCATGGCGCAGGAGCCGCAGATGCCCTCGCGGCAGGAACGGCGGAAGGTGAGCGTGTGGTCGACCTCGTTCTTGATCTTAATGAGCGCGTCGAGGACCATCGGCCCGGTGGCGGCCAGGTCGAGTTCGTAGGTGTCGAACCGCGGGTTCCCCCCGTCATCGGGGTTCCAGCGATACACCTTGAACGCGCGGACGCGCTTGGCGCCGGCCGGAGCCGGGTAGGTCTTGCCCGTGCCGACGCGGCTGTTAACGGGCAGCGTGAACTCGGCCATGTGTCGCCCTTCCTCTCGTCAGTAGTAGATAAAGACCACGCGGATTTTCCGGAGCAGCAAGATCAAGAAGGAGGGCGTTCCAATGAAGATCCAAACCTATGTCGCGGCCACGGTCTTGGCGGGCCTGCTTGCCGTTGGGTCGGTGGCGATGGCCGCCGATCAAGGCAGCACGAGCGGCACGTCAGGGTCCGCTGCGGGCAGCAACGTGGCGCCGTAGACGGGTCCATCCGCCGGCGGCGATGCCGGCGTGGCCGGCCTCAGAGGCATGGAGAACGGGCCGACGGGGCGAGCGGGCGCCGCGTCAGGTTCGGCCGCGGGTGACAACGTAAGGTCGCCGCCGGGCGGAGCCACGAACAACGCTGCCGGCGTGACCGGCTCCGCAGGTTCGGAGAACGGACCGACGAGCGAAGCGGGGCGCCCAACACGCAGAGATAGCGGGGTCCGCCGGCACGGGGGGCTGCGTCCCCCCGGAACCTGCTCGGCTCGCGAGGTCAAGGCTCCGCGGGATTTGCCGTGCCAAGGACTTCCGGCCTCCCGACCAGGGTCGCCCTTGGGTGCGTTTCGGCCTGCTCCTTCCCGGCGATCGTCCTCTCGAACTCGACCTCGGCGCGCAGGCCCACGAGGTTGCGCTGCACGATGGCGACCGCGAGCGTCTGGCCGCCCCGGCGATACGTGATCGCGCAATCGTTCGCTTGCAGCGATCCAGCGATCTCGGCTTGGTCGAAGTGCTCGGCGTGGCCGATGTAGCCCAGGCCGAAATCGTATTGGATCGTCCAGAAGAACGGGACGGCGTCGAACCGCTCCTGCCGGCCGAGGATGTTGCGCGCGGCGGTCTGCCCCTGGCGCTCGGCGACGACCCAGTGCTCGACGCGGATGCGTTCGCCGCTGAGCGGGTCCGGCCAGCGCGCGATATCCCCGGCCGCGAAGACGCCCGGCACGCTCGTCTGCAGGAACTCGTCCACGGTCACGCCGTGGTCGGTGGCCAGCCCGGCCTGCTCCGCCAGCGCGAGGGCCGGCCGCACGCCGATCCCGACGACGACGAGGTCGGCCTCGAGCCGCTCCCCGGTCTTCAGGGTCACGCTCTGCGCGTCGATCGAGGCCGCGGTCGTGCCGAGGTGGAACGTGACCGCGTTGGCCTCGTGCAAGGCGCGGATGAAGGCGCCGACCTCTGCCCCCAGGATGCGCTCCATCGGGCAGGTCTCGGGTGTCACTACGTGCACCTCGACATTCCGAGCCCGCAGTGACGATGCGACCTCGAGGCCGATGAAGCTGGAACCGATCACCACGGCCCGCTTCGACGCCGTGGCCGCGGCGACGATGGCGCGGCTGTCGGCCAGCGTGCGCAGAGTGTGCACGTGCAGCAGGTCGGCGCCGGGCACGTCGAGTTGCACGACCTCTGCCCCCGTGGCGAGCAGCAGCGCGTCGTAGCCGTGGCGGCTGCCGTCCGCGAGCAGCACATGCCGGTTCGCCGTGTCGAGGCTCGCGACACGGGCGCCGAGGTGCAGGGTGATGCCGTGCTCGCGGTAGAAGTCGGGCGAGTGGAGGGGGACCGCGGCCTCGTCTGCTGCCCCCGCGAGGTAGTCCTTCGAGAGCTTCGGGCGGTCGCAGGGCAGCGCCTCGTCGGCGCTCAGCATCGTGATGCTCCCTGAGAAGGCCTCCCGGCGGAGCATCTCCGCCGCGGCATTGCCGGCCGCACCGCCGCCCACGATCACGACCGAAGCCGGCGTGTTCGAGGTTCCGAGGCCCGGCTTCCGCCCGGCATCCCGAAGCTTCCCACGGACATAGGCCATGCCGTCGCGCTGCTCGACCCGCCAGCAAGAGACGGCATCCAGGGCGGGTGCACGGAGGGCCTCACCGGTGCGCAGGCTGAAGCAGGCGTGGTGCCATGGGCACCGGACCGTCTCACCAACCAGCAGGCCCTCGGCGAGTGGGGCACCGTAATGGGTGCAGACGGCCCCGATCGCGAACAGCTCATCGCCGCGGCGCGCGAGCAGCGCAGGTTCGCCATGGGCGTGGCCGGCCAGCATGGCGCCGTCGGCGATCATGGAGAATGGAACGCCTTTCGTGAGATCAGGCCCGCTCAGCTTGGTTTGTTCTTCGCTCATGCCGTCCGAGCTATGCCGGAATTTGGGTGACGCCGTGATCAGGCGGCGTTCTGTGCTGGCGTGTTGGTGACCTCGACGCCGTTGCGGAATGTGACACCCTGGACGACCTTGGGCAACTGGTTC